>Ga0181516_10000063_pt1 | contig 107969 bp, 97 predicted proteins | sample PEATcosm2014_Bin_25_FD_121104 | JGI IMG/M metagenome (GOLD analysis project Ga0181516, IMG submission 121104) | Peatland microbial communities from MTU Mesocosm Facility, Houghton, MI, USA - PEATcosm2014_Bin01_10_metaG | ecosystem: Environmental > Terrestrial > Soil > Wetlands > Peat | place...
ATAGCATTATGTTCCGAGTATGAGCGATGAAGCGATGAGCAATTTCACGCCGCGCGCGCAGCAGGTGCTCGCGCTGGCACGGAAGGAAGCCGACCGGTTGAACCACAACTACCTCGGCACGGAGCATCTTTTGCTCGGCCTCATCAAGCTGGGACAGGGCGTCGCCGTTAACGTCATTCAGAAGATGGGCCTCGACCTCGAAACCGTCCGCATGGAGGTCGAGAAGCAGGTTGGCACCGGCCCCGACCAGAAAATGATCGGCAACATTCCCTACACCCCGCGCGTCAAGAAGGTGCTCGGTCTCGCGCAGAAGGAAGCCAAGGCGCTCAACCACACCTACGTCGGCACGGAACACATTTTGCTCGGCCTGTTGCGCGAAGGCGACGGCTGGGCCGCGCGCGTCTTGAAGAGCCTCGACGTGGACATCGAGCAGACGCGCCAGGAAATTCTGAAGGAGCTGGACCCGAACTTCACCGGCGAGGAGTCGTCCATCCCGCAGGAGGCCGGAGAAAAACCCGCTGCGCCGGAGAAAAAGGGCGAGGTCAAGACGCCCGCGCTCAAGGCGTTTGGCCGCGACCTTACCGAAATCGCCCGCAAAGGCGACATGGATCCGGTCATCGGCCGCAAAAGTGAAATTGAGCGCGTCATTCAGATTCTTTGCCGCCGCACGAAGAACAATCCCGTCCTGCTCGGCGAGGCCGGCGTGGGCAAGACGGCCATTGTCGAAGGTCTCGCGCAGGAAATCGTGGCGGGCAACGTGCCGGAGATTTTGTTGAACAAGCGCGTCATCACACTCGATCTCGCGCTTATGGTCGCGGGCACGAAATATCGCGGCCAGTTCGAGGAGCGCATCAAGGCGGTCATGGACGAAATCCGCCGCGCGAAGAACATCATCCTGTTCATTGACGAATTGCACACCATCGTCGGCGCGGGCAGCGCCGAAGGCACGATGGACGCCAGCAACATCATCAAGCCCGCGCTTTCCCGCGGCGAGATGCAATGCGTCGGCGCAACCACGCTGAACGAATACCGCAAATACATCGAGAAAGACGCCGCGCTCGAACGCCGCTTCCAATCCGTAAAAGTGGAAGCGCCCTCGGTCGAGGACGCCATTGAAATTTTGAAGGGCCTGCGCCACAAATACGAGGAGCATCACAAGGCCGAGTTCACCGACAAGGCCATCGAGGCGGCCGTGAAGCTCTCCGACCGTTACATCACCGACCGGTTCCTGCCGGACAAGGCGATTGACGTGATGGACGAGGCCGGTTCGCGCGCACGCATCACCACGATGACGCGGCCGCCGGAGGTCAAGGTGATGGAAGCCGAGATCGAGGAAATCAAGGGCAAGAAGGAAAAGGCCATCAAGAATCAGGATTTTGAGGGCGCGGCCCAGATGCGTGACAAGGAAAAACAGGCGAAGGAAAAACTGGAAACCGTCTTGAAGGAATGGCGCGCTCGCGGCGATGAAAAGCGCATCAAGGTGGACGAGGACGAGATTTTGCAGGTTGTCTCCAAATGGACCGGCGTTCCGCTCCAGCGGATGGGGCAGGGCGAGATGCAACGGCTGCTCGACGTCGAAAACGAGATGGAAAAAGTCATCATCGGCCAGCGCGAAGCCGTCACCGCCATCTGCAAGGCGCTGCGCCGCTCTCGCGCCGACCTGAAGGATCCGCGCCGGCCCATCGGCACATTCCTGCTGCTCGGCCCGACGGGCGTGGGCAAGACGCTTCTGGCCAAGACACTCGCCGAGCAGATGTTTGGCGATGCCAAGTCACTCATCCACCTCGACATGAGCGAATACGCGGAGAAGCACAACGTCTCGCGTCTCTTTGGCGCGCCTCCCGGCTATGTCGGCTACGAGGAAGGCGGCCAGCTCACCGAGAAGGTGCGGCGCAATCCGTATTCCGTCGTGCTGTTCGACGAAATTGAAAAGGCGCATCCCGAAGTCTGGAACGCGCTGCTGCAGATTCTCGAAGACGGAAAACTGACCGACAACGTCGGCCGCGTGGTGAATTTCCGCAACACCATCGTGCTGATGACCTCCAATGTCGGCTCCGACATCATCAAGAAGCAGGGCACGCTCGGCTTTGCGCCCACGAATGAGGCGGCCACCTTTGAGAAGATGCGCGAGCGGATTCTTGACGAGGCGAAGAAGACCTTCCGCCCCGAATTTCTGAACCGGCTCGACGATGTGATCGTGTTCCGCACCTTCACCAAGCCGGACCTCATCACGATTTTGAGCCTGGAAGTGGAAAAAGTTCTGGCGCGGCTGCGTCACAAGAACCTTCAACTCACACTGGACGAAAAGTCCAAGGATTTTCTGGTGGAGAAGGGCTACGACCCGCAATACGGCGCGCGCCCGATGCGCCGCTCCGTGGAGCGGTTTCTCGAAGACCCGCTGGCCGAGGAGATTCTCAAGGGCAAACTGCACGAAGGCGAGCCGATCACCGTCACCGTCGAGGGCGACAAGCTGGTGTTCAACCAGAAGGCCGCCGCCGAGGGCGCGGTGGCAAACTGAAACGGCTTGACCTCTGAATTCACCCGCGCTGCATTTGTCACGGTTTGGCGCGGCTGGTGGTTAAAAATTAGCTGGCATTTCGAGGCGGAGGCCGTAACCTCGCCCGCATGATTGCCGCCGTCGCAACAGCCCCGGACTCGAATGGAATGCCGTTCAACTGGTTTGACGTGCTTGTGGTTGTGGTGCTGGGGTTCGGCCTGTTTCGCGGACGGCGGAACGGGATGTCCAGGGAGCTTTTGCCGGTGCTGGAATGGCTCGTGCTGGTGCCGTTGTGCGGCTTGGTTTATCTGAAAATTGCCGCCGAGGTGAATGGTTTGTTTCAGGACATGCTGTGGAGCTGTCTGATCGGGTATCTGGCGCCGGCCGTGGCGGTGCTCGTGGTCTTCAAGATTTTCAAAAATGTCTTTGGCGAGAAGCTGGCCAACAGCGATTTTTTCAAGAGCGGCGAGTATTATCTGGCCATGCCGGCGGGGGCGGTCCGGTATGCGTGCGTGCTGGTGTTCGCGCTGGCGCTGCTGAACGCGCCGGTTTACACGCAGGCGGACATTATGGCCCAGAAGGCGAGTGATCAGAAAAACTTTGGCGGCAGCAACAGCGATTTTCAGGGCAATTTTTTCCCGCATCTGTTCCAGGTGCAGGCCGCGGTCTTCAAGGACTCCCTGATCGGGCCGCACATCAAAAGCAATCTCGGCATGTTGCTGATCAATACCGGCCAGCCCGGCGACGCCACGCAGCCGGAAAACAACGCGCCGGCGCCTCCCAAGAAAAAACCGATTATAAAGATCGGCTATTGACCGGCGCACCGCGCCGCCCACCGCCATGGCCGGTTTTTCCCCAGCAACCCTCGAACGCATCCGCGCCGCCAGCGACATCGTGGACATCATCGGCGCGTATCTGCCGCTGAAAAAGGCCGGCGCGAACTTCACCGCACTCTGCCCGTTTCACAAGGAAAAGACGCCCAGCTTCCATGTCAATCCGCACCGGCAGATTTTCCACTGCTTCGGCTGCCACAAGGGCGGCGACGTGTTCACCTTCGTCAAGGAATACGAAAACATCGGCTTCGTGGACGCTGTGCGCCGGCTGGCCGAGCGCGCGAAGATCCCGCTCGAATTTGAAAACAATCCCGCCGCGCAGGAGTCGCGCCATCTCAAGGACCAGCTTCTCCAGATTCACGAGCAAATCGCCCAGCGCTGGCAAAATTGCCTCGCCGGCGAGGCCGCCGGGCAGATTGCGCGCGATTATCTGGCCAAACGCGGCGTCACAGCGGACGCGATAAAACTGTTCCGCATCGGTGCCGCGCCCGAACTTTGGGATGACACGGTGAACTGGGCGAAGGGCAAAAACTTTGACCTCGCCACCGTCGAGAAGGCGGGGCTGATTCTGCGCAAGGAGGGCGGCGATCATTATTACGACCGTTTTCGCGGGCGGCTGATGTTTCCGATCTGTGACGAGCAGGGCAGGGTGGTTGCCTTCAGCGGACGGGTTTTGCCCGGTGACGACAGCCCGGCCAAATACGTCAACTCGCCGGAGACGCCGATTTTCACCAAGAGCAAAATTTTCTTCGGCCTCGACAAATCCAAGCGCGCGATTCTCGACGCCGGATTTGCCGTCGTCTGCGAAGGCCAGCTTGATTTGATCGCCTGCTTCATGGCCGGCGTGCAAAACATCGTCGCGCCGCAGGGCACCGCCTTCACCGAACAGCACGCGCGGATTCTCAAGCGTTATGTTGATGAGGTTGTTTTATGTTTTGATTCTGATGTGGCTGGTCAAAAAGCATCAGTGCGCGGATTGGAAGGACTTTTAGAGTCACAATTTGCAGCCAAAACGCTGCCGAGATTTGAATCAGGCGCGCCAACTCGTAATACTCTTCTGTCATCAGGTTTTGCTATCCGAGTGGCAATTCTTCCATCTCCGCATGATCCAGATAGCTTTATCAAAGAATTCGGCGCGGATGATTTTCGTAAGTTAATTAAGGGAGCGAAGCCATTTTTTGATTTCTACTTAGACCACCTTTGTGCATCCGTTGATATTGAAACAGATCACGGAAAAACTTTTGTGGCAAAGTCCATGGTAGATATTTTACGAAAGACTGGCAATTTGGTCATATGTGATGTTTATGCACAAAAAACTGCTGGGCGCTTAAAAGTTTCGGCTGATGCCATGCGACATGAATTTGAAAGAATTACTGCCGTAAAATCTACGTCTGTTCAAAGTGAGGAAGATTCATTCGAGTCTGCCGAAACAACCGAGGCAATGCGTCCCTCGAACCTCGAATTCCATCTGCTTAAACTTTTGCTGCTGCACGAAAACCTGGCGGCGTGGGCGGCGCTGCATCTCGACACGAACTGGATTTTGCATCCGGCCACGCGGCGGCTGGTCGAGCGGCGTCTGGTGGCGCAAAAAGATGAGACGTGGCAAAGCCTCGCCGCGTTTCTGGATGCGTGCGATTCGGCGGAGATGCGCAATCTGGTCACCGAAGCCGCCGCCGAAGACCGTAAAATTCCCAATTCCGAGCAGCAGCTTGCCGATGTCGCGCTGAAATTGCGGAATCAATTTCTGGACCGGCAAATTGCCGCGTTCACCCAAAAAGTCAGCCAGCCGGGAATGCCCGAAGCGGAGCAAAATGAATTGCTGCACGAGCGGGAAGCATTGCGCGGTCAAAAACGCGCGCCGCTGTCGCAGTTGAATTAAAAAAGGCGCAATCCTTTCGGACTGCGCCTTCCCCCCATTCAGCGGTAAATCACTTCGCGCCCTGATCAATCCATGCGCGGATCAAACCAATCTGGTCCGGTGTGAGCGACTTGATGCCGGCCCGGTTGTTTAACGGCGGCATCCATGAATCGTGGTCGGCGGTCAGGTGCGCGACGGCCTTGACCACGATGCTGTTCGCGCTGTCGCCAGCTTTGAGAATCGGGCCGTCCTTGCTGCCCTTGAGCGCGCCTTCCAGGGTGTCCAGCTTGAGCCGGGCCTTGGGCTTGTCGCCGCTGTGGCATTTCGCGCAGGAGGCGTCCAGAATGGTTTTGATGTCGGTGGCGTAGGTCACGCCCTGTTTTGTCGAGGCCGGCGGCAAAGTGCCTGCAGCATCCTGCGCGGCGGCGGCAACGGCCAGTCCGAACGTGGTGGTCAGCGCTACGGCGGTCAATTTGATTGAGTTCGTCATTTTCATTGATTTGGTTGTGCTAATTCGGTTGAGAATGTGAACTTAAGATGCCGGGCTTGTCAAAAGGTTTTTCAAAAAATGCAACACCGGCTTGCGGGCGGCCTGACATTGGGCTAACCCTTGCGCGTGAACACTGAAAATCTTTCCGACGCCGTGCTCGTGGTGCTGGGCCATGGCACGGAGCTGAACGCCGGTTCCGCCGCGCCGGTTTTCCAGCACGCGGCGGAGCTGCGCCGCCGGAAGCTGTTCGCCGGGGTTCGCGAGGCGTTCTGGAAACAGGAGCCGCAAATCAAAACAGTTCTGGCGGAGATTTCGGCTCCGCGCATTTTCATCGCGCCGCTGTTCATCAGCGAAGGGCATTTCGCGAGCCAGATCATCCCGCGCGAGCTTGGTTTTTCCGAAAACTCAAAACTCAAAACTCAGAATTCCGAACTCTATTACTGCCGCCCCGCCGGTTCGCACGACAGCATGACCGGAGTTGTCTTGTCGCGCGCCGAAGAGGTGGTGGAAAAATTTCCTTTTCCGCGCGCGCCGAAGCCGTGCGACATCTCGCTGTTCATCGCCGGTCACGGCACGGAAAAAAATGAAAACTCGCGCCGGGCCGTCGAGCGGCAGGTGGAGTTGATCCGGGCGCTGAACATTTACGCCGCGGTTCATGCGATTTTTCTCGAAGAAAGCCCGCGCATCGCCGAATGTTTCCAAATCGCGCAGACGAAAAACCTGATCGTCGTGCCGTTTTTCATCAGCGACGGGTTGCACACGCAGGAAGACATTCCGGTTTTGCTCGGCGAGGCGAAACGGTTGGTTGAGCAACGCCTTGCCGCCGGCCAGCCGGCGTGGCGGAATCCGACGGAGAAGAACGGCAAACTGGTCTGGTATTCGCCCGCCGTCGGCACGGCGCCGCAAATTGCCGATGTGATTTTGGAGCGCGCGCGGGAAGCGGCGGAGCAAATTTGAATTATGAAAAAACTGCGATTTGGATTTTTGAGCACGGCCAACATCGGCCGGAAAAACTGGAAGGCGATTTTTAATTCCGGCAATTGCGTCGTGACCGCCGTCGCCAGCCGCGATTTGGAGCGCAGCCGGAAATACGTCCGGGACTGCCAGGCGGAAGCCCCGTTTGAGCCGCCGCCGCTGGCGCTGGGCAGCTATGAGGAACTGCTCGCGTCAAAAGATGTGGACGCCGTTTACTTTCCGCTGCCGACCACCCTGCGCCGGGAATGGGTTGTGCGCGCGGCGGAGGCCGGCAAGCACGTTTTGTGCGAAAAGCCGTGCGCCGGCAGCGCGACGGATCTCACGGCGATGATTTCCGCCTGCCGGAAAAACCGCGTGCAGTTCATGGACGGCGTGATGTTCATGCACAGCCAGAGGCTCGCGCGCGTCCGCGAGACGCTCGATGACGGCGTGAGCGTCGGCCAGATCAAGCGCATCGTCTCGCAATTCAGCTTCCCCGGAAGCGAAGCGTTTTTTCGCGGCAACATCCGCGTAAATGCCGCGCTGGAACCCGCCGGCTGTCTCGGCGATCTCGGCTGGTATGACATCCGGTTCACGCTCTGGGCGCTGGACTGGCGGCTGCCGCGCGAGGTTTCCGCGCGGACGCTGGCGCAGACGGATTCGTCCGTGCCGACTGATTTTTCCGCCGAGCTGTTTTTCGACGGCGGCGTTTCCGCGGGCCTGTATTGTTCGTTCATCAATTTCCGCCAGCAATGGGTCAACGTGAGCGGCACGAAGGGCTATCTTCAGATTTCCGACTTTGTGAACCCGTTTTACGGCGGCGAGCTTGGTTTTGAGGTCGTCAACATCCTTCAGGATGGATTCAATCTCCTGCCGAACGTGCGCCGTGTGACCGTCGCGGAACATGGCAACGGCCACCCGACGGCGCAGGAATCGAACATGTTCCGCAATTTCGCAAACCAGGTGTTTTCGGGCAGGCTCAACGATGACTGGCCGATGTGGGCGCTGAAAACGCAGCAGGTCATGGACGCCTGTCTCGAATCGGCGCGGCGCAACTCACCGGTGAAAATTTAGAACCGCGAACGCGGAAATTTTGCGAGAGGAATATTTCCAGGCGTTTGTGCATTTCGTGGTTTATCAAAAAAATCCGTTCAGCTATCCTGTCCGCGTGCAATTTCGGAAAATCACCATCATCGGCGTCGGCCTGCTCGGCGGCTCCATCGGGCTGGCCGCCCGACGCTGCAGGCTCGCGCGCGAAGTCGCGGGCTTCGTCCGCCGGCGGGCCAGTTTGAAGGACTGCGAGAAGGCCGGCGCGGTGGATTATGCCACGACCGACCTGCTTGCGGCGGTTTCCAACGCCGATCTCGTTATTTTGTGCACGCCGCTTTCGCAAATGCGGCCGCGTGTTTTGGAAATGCTGCCGGCGCTGAAGCGCGGCGCGATTGTCACCGACGTGGGCAGCGTGAAGGCCGGCGTCGTGCGCGAATTGGAATCGCTGATTCGAAAATCCGGGGCGTATTTTGTCGGCAGCCACCCGATGGCCGGCGCGGAAAAAAACGGCGTGTGCGCCGCGCGCGAAAATTTGTTTGAAAACGCCGTTTGCGTCGTGACGCCGACGGGGAAATCCGATGCGGCCGCCGTCCGCAAGGTGGAGGGATTCTGGAAATCGCTCGGTGCGCGGCCGTTGCGGCTCACGCCGGAAAAGCACGATGCGCTGGTCAGCCGCTCCAGCCATTTGCCGCATGTCCTGGCCGTGACGCTGACGAATCTGGTTTTGGCTTCGTCGCGGCCTGAATTTCAGCCCGCCTTGTGCGCGAACGGATTTCGCGACACAACGCGCATCGCGTCCGGCTCGCCCGAAATGTGGCGCGACATCGTGCTGGCCAACCGCAGGAACCTTTTGCAGTCGGTGGGCGCCTTCACTTCCGAGTTAAAAAAATTTCAGCGCGCCTTGAAAACATCCGACGCGGATGCCGTTTCAAAACTATTGGAAACCGCGAAGGCGCGGCGCGACAACTGGTGCGCGGTTTCAACCTCGCCGGAATAACAAATTGCAATGCCGCTTCCCGACCTCATCGAAATCGTCCCGCTCGATAGTCCCGTGCGTGCGGAAGTCACCGTGCCCGGCTCGAAAAGCATCACGAACCGCGCGCTGATCCTGGCGGCGTTGTCGGATGGTGAAAGGATATTGCGGGGCGCGCTCTGGAGCGAGGACACGCAGGAGATGGTCGGGGCGCTCCAGAAATTGGGATTCCAGATCAATGTGAAACCAGACGCGGAGGAGTTTTGCAACCGCACCATCACGGTTCGGGGTCTTGGCGGGAAAATTCCAAACGCGGGGACGGTGGAGAAGCCGCTGGAGCTGTTCGTCGGCAACGCAGGCACAGTGGCGCGCTTTTTGGCGGCGCTGGTGTGCCTGGGCGACGGCGTCTATCGCTTGAGCGGCGTGCCGCGGATGCACGAGCGTCCGCAGGCCGCGCTGTTTCAGGCCTTGCGCGAACTGGGTTACCGGATTGATTCACCGAACGACCGGCTGCCCGCCGTGATTTACGGGACCGGTCCGCGCGCGGGCCGATGCCAGGTGAGCATCGAGAAAAGCTCGCAGTTTGCGAGCGCGTTGCTGATGTGCTCGGTCGTCGCTGGCTGGCATGTTGAAATCATCGGGGAAAACACTGAGGAGTCGCCGTATGTCCTGATGACCCGCGAAATGTATTCCTATTTTTACTGGAGCCGGAAGAACAGTCCGCATCCGGAATACGGCATCAAGGACCGCACCTATCCGATTGACCCCGATTCCTCCAGCGGCAGTTATTTCTGGGCGGCGGGATGGATTGCGGGCAATCCGGCTTCCGACGAGCCCAACCCGGTGACCGTGGCGCGCTGGCCGATTTTCGGGGCGGGCTTCCAGATTGACACGAAGTTTGCCAACTACCGTGTTCTGCCGGAAACCATTTCCCGCCAGACCGATCTCGGCGACAGCATCATGACGGCCATTGTCATCGCGCCGTTTGCCGGCCACCCGGTGAAATTCACGGACCTGGGCCGGCTGCGCCTGCAGGAATGCGAGCGCGTCGTCGCGTTGCGGACGGAGCTGGCCAAATGCGGCGGGAAAGTGGTTGAGGAAGGCAACACGCTCACGGCCTGGCCCTCGCCGCTGCACGGCGCGGAGATCGAAACCTATGGCGACCACCGCATGACCATGTGTTTCGCGGTGCTGGGATTGAAAGTTCCCGGCATCAAAATCAAAAACCCGGCGTGCGTGAAAAAAACATTCCCGAATTTTTTCCAGAAACTCGCCGGGCCGCCACCGCAGGGATTGGGCGCGACAATTTGGGAAATCAAAAACGGCCTGCGGACGCGGAAATTGAGCGGCGAGGATCTGTTTGCGGAATGATGGGGTTACATCGTTGAATCGTTGCGCCGTTGTGCCATGCGGCGGTTCGGTTCAGCGAATCTCGGTTTGACGATTTAACAATTGAACGATTTGCGACATTTGAAAAAACAACCGATTGTCATTGCGATTGACGGCACGAGCGCCAGCGGCAAGAGCACGAACGCCAAGCTTGTTGCCCGGGCACTCGGCTACGTTTACGTGGACACCGGCGCGATGTATCGCACGCTGGCGTGGCATTGCCTGAAAACAAACGTGGACGTGCATGACGCCAGGCTTGTCGCCAGCGCCTGCCGCCATTGGAAAACTGATTTGTGCTGTGTGGAGAAGGACGGGCTGCGTGTGGTGCGCCTGCTGGTGGACGGCTATTTTCCCGAAAAGGAAATCCGCCTGCCGGATACCGCCGCCGCCGTGTCGCATGTGGCCGCCGTGCCAAAGGTGCGCGGGTGGATGGTCAAACGCCAGCGCGAGTGCCTCGAATTCGGCAACCTCGTGATGGAGGGCCGCGACATCGGGACGAATGTCTTCCCGGAAACGGATTTCAAGTTTTACCTAGACGCGCAACTGGCGGAGCGCACGCGCCGCCGCACCGCCGACGGGGTGAATGAAAACCTCGCCGCGCGCGACCAGCGCGACAGCCAGCGTGCTGTTGCTCCGCTGATGGTCGCCCTCGGTGCAAAAGTCATCAACAACTCAAACCTCACCTCCGAGCAGACAAGCGCGATGATTTTGAAGGAAATCCGCGCCCAGCTCGCGCAAAAGCGATGATGGAAGATTGAGGATGGAGAATAGCAATTACATCCCGCAAACCGCCGTTTCCATCTTCCATCTTCCATCCTCCATTTTCGTCTTATGAATTTTTCCTATCGCCTTGGCTGGCTTGGATTCCGCCTGATGTATGCAACGTATTTCCGCTGGAGCGTTTTCAATCCGGAGCGCGTGCCGCTGACCGGCGCGGTCATTCTCGCCTCAAACCATGCGAGCTTTCTCGACCCGCCGCTGGTCGGTTCAGGCCTCAAACGCGGCATCAACTACCTCGCGCGCGAATCCCTGTTCCGGTTTCCGGGCGTCGGCGCGCTGCTGCGCTCGTGGAACGCCGTGCCGGTGGATCGCGACGGCGGCGGCGCGGCGGGATTGAAGGCGATTCTGGACCGGCTGCTCGCCGGCGGCGGCATCATTTTGTTTCCCGAAGGCACGCGCACGCGCGATGGCCGGTTGCAGCCGGCGCGTTCCGGCATCGGCCTGATTGTCATCAAGTCGCAGGCGCCCGTCGTGCCGGTGCGGACGTTTGGAACTTTCGAGGCGTGGGGACGGAATCAAAAAATTCCGCGCCCGAAAAAAGTGGCCGTGAAATACGGCGAGCCGATGCGCTTTGAAAAATTACGCGCCGAGGCGAAGAGCTGCTCCAAGCCGCGGCTCAAGGAAATTTACCAGCAGATTGCCGATGAAATCATGGCGGCGATTGCGAAACTGGAGCCACGCGAAGGCTGAATGTCACACCAAAGCCGCAAAGCCTTGCGCTTTTGCGTGACTTGATCAGATTCCGAAGTTGGACAGCGTGTTGCTGATGCGGTTGACGATTTCGACAAGGCGCGGATGGGACTTCTCGAAACCCTCGACGGATGACCGCAGGCCGCGCACGGACAGCTCGCGCAACTGCGGATTCTGCTCCCTGCGCATGGCTTCGTGCGCCGACATCTGTGCGAAGCCCGCAATGCTTTCCGCCTGCTCGCCATGCGTTTTGGCGAGCGCGCCGACCTCGGTTTTGAGCCGGGCAAGCAACTCGATCAGCTCGCGCTTGCGCTCTTCGCCCACGGTTTCCGCGCCGCGAATCTTCTCCTCAATTTCGCCAATCGTTTTTTCGATCATAATTCAAAGTATCCGCCTTTGCGGATTCGGCAAGCGCGTTCACCACCGTCCGATCTTTGGCAGAACCGGCTGGACGATTTCCCAGATTTTTTCGCAGACGACATCCAGCGGCTGCGCGCCATTGATGAACTTGACGCGCTGCGGTTCCGCGGCGGCGATGACGCCAAATCCGTGCGCGACGCGTTCGAAAAATTTCTGGTCGGCCTCCTCGATGCGGTCGCGGACAAATTGCAGGCTGGTCTGGCGCGAGTGGAGCCGCTCGGCGCTGACTTCCGCGGGGACGTGCAGGAACAGGGTCAGGTTCGGCCTCGTTTCGCCGACGGCAAAATCAATGACCGTTTTCACCTTTTCCAAATCGAGCTGCCGGCCATGGCCCTGATACGCCGTCGTGGAATCGTAAAAGCGGTCGCACACGACGATTTCGCCGGCGGCCAGCGCGGGGCGGATGATTTCGCGAACCAGTTGCGCGCGGCTGGCGTTCATCAGGAGCAATTCCGCCTCGGCGGTCATCGCGGCGTTGTTTTTGCTGTGCTTGAGCGTGTGGCGGATTTCCTCGCCGATGGGCGTGCCGCCCGGCTCGCGCAACGTGCGGACGCGGTGGCCGAGCGCGCGCAGGCGGCGCGCCAGCAGCTCCACCTGCGTGGATTTGCCGCAGCCCTCCGTGCCCTCGAATGTGATGAACAGGCCTTTGTTCACGATCTTTTCAGCTTCGGGCCTTTCGGCGTGTCTTCGATGATCCAGCCTTTGACCTTCAAATCGTCCCGGATTGCGTCGGCGCGTTTGAAATCCCGCGCTTTTTTCGCCGCCGTCCGCGCCCCGGCCAGGGCGAGAATTTCGGCGGGAATTTCCGTCTCTGATTTCGTGCCGATGCCGAGGACGGAATCAACTTTTTCCCATTCAGCAACATAGGCTGCCGCTTCTTCTTTAGCAGCTAACTCATTAAAACCTAGTTCGGTTAGTTCTCGTTTTTGCACTTCGCTGCACCAGTTATTCATTGAAGTGACCCATTCAAATACCGCAGCCCAAGCACCCGAGATATTCAGATCCTTTTCCAGTGCATTGGAAAAACGCGCTATCAGGAATGAATCGGGACTTGGTTGTCCGACTCGTCCGCCAGCGATTTCCCGCAGCTTGCCCACGCACTCATCAATCCGCGCCAGCGCCGTCCGCGCACCTTGCAAACCCTCGATTGTGAAATTAAACGTCTCGCGATAGTGCGCCGAAAGCAGCAGGTAGCGGATTTCGCGCCCGGTGAAGCCCTTCGCCAGCAGGTCGCGCAGTGTGAAAAAGTTGCCGAGGCTCTTGCTCATTTTCTTGCCCTCGACGAGCAGGTGCGCGCCGTGCAGCCAGTGCCTGACAAACGGCCGGCCGGTCGCGCCCTCGCTCTGGGCAATTTCGTCCTCGTGATGCGGGAAAATCAAATCCTCGCCGCCGAGGTGCAGATCAAAGCTCGCGCCGAGGATTTTCATGCTCATCGCCGAACACTCGATGTGCCAGCCGGGCCGGCCCTCGCCAAACGGGCTGGGCCAGAAAATGTCGCCGTCCTCCGGCGCGCGCGCCTTCCAGAGCGCGAAATCGGCGACGGATTCCTTGGCGTATTCGTCGCTCTTGACCCGTTCGCCGGCGCGCATTTCATCGAAATTCAGTTTGAGGAGCTGGCCGTAATTGCAGCCGCAGCCCCGGTATTTTTCGATGCTGAAATAGACCGAGCCGTCGGCGGCCCGGTAGGCGACGCCGCGCTGGATCAGTTTTTCGATGAGCGAAATGATTTCGGGGATGTGCTCCGTGGCGTGCGGCATCTGGTGCGGCAGCCGGCAGCCGAGCGTCTGCAAATCGTCGAGGAATGCCGCCTCAAACCGGCCGGTGAAGTCGCGCAGGGGGGTTTTGGTTTCGCGGACGCGCCGGATGATTTTGTCCTCGACGTCCGTGATGTTCATCACGTGCGTGACGGCGAAGCCCTTGAATTCGAGCGTGCGGCGGACGAGGTCGCCGAAGACAAAGGTGCGCCAGTTGCCGATGTGCGCGAAGTCATAGACGGTCGGTCCGCAGCAATACATGCCGACCTTTTTTCCGGCGGGGTCGAGCGGCGCGAATTCCTGAACCGAGCGCGAGAGCGTGTTGAACAGTTTCAAGCCCATGTGCTGCGCACAAGTTAAGCTGCTGGGCGCGAAAGAAAAGAATTTTTGTCGCGCAAAAGGCCGCGAAGCCGGCGAAGGAATCCATGCCCCCGATTGGTGCCGGCAAAAGCTTGACCTTTCCCGCACAACTGGCAAGCTGTCCAGCTCTGTTTGAAACGGGGATGTGGCCGCAGTCTTCGGATTGTGTTTTCACGCGAGCGGGGGTTCGCAGCCATATTGTTCAACGATTAAATTTTATGCAGCAAATTCGAAACCTTGCGATTATCGCGCACGTGGACCACGGCAAGACCACGCTCGTGGACTGTCTGCTCAAGCAGTCCGGCACGTTCCGGGCCAACCAGCAGGAAACCCAGGAGGAGCGCCTGATGGATTCCATGGATCTGGAAAAGGAAAAGGGCATCACCATCCGCGCCAAGAACGCCGCGTTCAAATACAAGAAATACCACATCAACATCGTGGACACTCCCGGCCACGCCGATTTTGGCGGCGAGGTGGAGCGCATCATGAACATGATTGACGGCGTGCTGCTGGTGGTGGACGCCGCCGACGGACCGCAGGCGCAGACGCGCTTCGTCCTCCGCAAGGCGCTGGAGGCCGGCGCCAAGCCGATTGTCGTCATCAACAAGATTGACCGCGAGAACGCGAATCCCAAAAAAGTGCTCGACCAGGTTTTTGAACTGTTCATGTCGCTCAACGCGACAGACGCGCAGCTTGATTTTCCATTTATTTATTGCTCCGCAAAGGGCGGCTATGCCAAGACGGATCTCGATCACCCCAGCAGCACGATGGAGCCGCTGTTCGAGGCCATCGTGAAGCACATTCCGCCGCCGCGCGCGGAGGCGGGCGAGGGCTTCCAACTGCTCGTGGCGAATCTGGATTACAGCGATTACCTCGGCCGTATCGCCTTTGGGAAAATTCATCTGGGCAAGGTGAAGCTCGGCGACGCGGCGATCTGCCGTCACGGCGACGGGAGAATTTCCAAGGGCAAAATCACCGCGGTTTTTCAATTCGAGGGCATGAAGCGAATTGAAGTCAAGCACGCCTCGGCGGGCGACATCGTCGGGCTGACCGGATTTGAGGAGGTCTTCATCGGCGAGACGATTTGCGATTCCGAGGAGCGTCCGGCGCTGCCTTACATCCCGATTGACCCGCCGACCATCCAGATGGAATTCGCCGTGAACGACGGCCCGCTCGCCGGCAAGGACGGCAAGCTCGTCACCGCTCGCCACATCTGGGACCGGCTGGTGAAGGAAATCCGCACGAACGTCGCCCTGCGCATCGCGCAGACCAGCGACCCGAAGATTTTCGCCGTGAGCGGACGCGGCGAAATGCAGATCGCCATCCTCGTCGAGCAGATGCGCCGCGAAGGTTACGAGGTTCTGGTGTCGCGCCCAGAGGTGCTTTGGAAAAAGGACGCCGCCGGCAATCCGCTGGAGCCGATTGAAAAACTATTCATTGAAATCCCCAACGACTGCCTTGGCAGCGTCATGGAAAATCTTTCCAGCCGCAAGGCGCAGATCACCAACATGAACCACGTCGGCAACCAGGTCTCCGTCGAGGCGCTCGTGCCGATGCGCGGACTGATTGGATTTGAAACCGACCTGGTCAACATGACCAAGGGCATGGGCGTGATGAGCCATCTCTTTCACGAATACGGCCCGGACTGCGGGGAAATCGCGGCGCGCAAAAATGGCTCGCTCGTCTCGATGGATTCCGGCGATGCGACCAGCTACGCGCTCAACATGGTGCAGGAACGCGGACGCCTGATGGTGGAGCCGGGCGACAACATTTACGTCGGCATGATTGTGGGCGAAAACGCCCGCGAAAATGACATCCCGGTGAATCCGGTGAAGGAAAAGCGCCTCACGAACATGCGCTCGCAGGGCGACGGCAAGGGCATCCAGCTCAATCCGCCGCTGCGCTTGAGCCTCGAGCGCGCGCTGGAATACATTGACGTGGACGAATACGTCGAAGCGACTCCGAAAAACCTCCGGCTGCGGAAAAAAATCCTCAACGAAACCGCGCGCAAACGTTCCGAGAAATCGCGCGTGATGAAGTTCGTGGATAATTAACGGTCAGGTTTTGGCCGTGTCCAGCTGCCCGGCGGAAATCATCCGCCGGGCGGGGCGGTTCACCCGGTCCGGCCTGCAAAATCTATCTTCACCGTGGGCACCGGGCTTGGCGTCGCGGTTCCGACCACTGCGGTGCACTGTTCCTGTCTGTGAAATTCCGCCCACCAGGCGGCGCGGGCTTCCGGCGTGAAGTCCGCCGCTCGCGGGCTGGCGAGGAGCAGGTTGCGCAGCTCAAGGGCGGATTGCGGGCGCCGCTCCGGCCCGCGTTCGAGGCAGCGCAGGACGGCCTGATCGAGTTCGGCACTAATTTTATTGGTCGTGCGCCGGCTGGGCGGCACCGGCGCGGCGGACGGTTGTTCCGGCTTCAAAATGTCTTCATCCTCAAATGCGCTTTTGCCAGTCAGCAGAAAATAGCCGATGGCTCCGACGGCGTAGAGATCGCTGCGCGGGTCGGTGGCGGCGGAATTTTTTATCGCCTCCGGCGGCATGAAGGACGGCGTGCCGGCAAATTCCTGCTCTTCATTGCCACCGTCAGAACGTCCGCGAAATTCGCGCACCAGCCCGAAATCCAGCACCTTCACCCAGTCGAGCACGCCGCCGCGGTCGCAAAGGAAAATGTTGGAAGGCTTGATGTCGCGATGGACCAGCCCGCGCGCGTGCGCCTCGGCAAGCGATTCGCATACCTGCGTGAGAATCTGGATGACGCGGCCTTCCGGCTGCGGGCCGAAGCGGGCCACCAAATCATGGAGGTTCAGTCCGGCCAGCAGTTCCATTGCGTAATAAAAAATCCCGTCGGGCGTGCGGCCGTAATCATAGACCTGGATGGTGTTTGGATGGGTGAGCTGGCAGGTGAGGCAGACTTCGCGCTCGAAACGCCGGATGGCGGCGGCGTCCGCGCGGTCGGGCAGGAGCAGTTTCACGGCCGTGTCGCGCCGCATAAGCGCGTGGCGCGCGCGATAAACGACGCCCATGCCGCCTTCGCCGATTTTTTCCTCCAGCGTGTATTGGCCGAGCTGTTTCAATTTCAACTCGGCTTCGCCCAATCGCCGGCGCCAGGCGAGGTTGGCGTAGGAAAAAACAAACAGGACGACCGCGCAAAGCACGAGCAGCAGAAAGAGCGCGATGAAGATGAACTGGAGCACGCGCAGCGACTGGTATGCCTCGGTGGCGTCCACCTGCGTCACCACGCCGATGCCGAGTTGCGGCAGCCAGCGCCACGCGCCGATGACCGGCACGCCGCGATAATCGCGCGACGGAACCACATCAACGCCGTCCCCGCCGTCAATGGCGGCTGTGACAAGACGGGTCAGCGACTCCGCCGCCGAGTTGGTATTTTCCGTTTTGTAGCCCTCTGTCAAATCGCCGCCGGGGTCGCGCAGGCGGAGATTGAGCGCGGAACTGGAGTTGGTCATGTCGAGCAGGCCGAGCTGTTTGAGCTGGGTGTCGAAACGGCTCCTGGAAATCAGCAGACCGGTCTGGTCAAACGCGTAAGTTTCGCCGGATTCGCCCGATCGTGCCACGGAGAGAATTTTCGTGAACTCCTGGTCCGGGTTGATGATCAATGCCAGCGCGCCGCGGACGACGCCATCCTCGGCCAGCGGCGCGGCCACCTGCATCAAGGACGCGTTGCCGCGGCGTCCGCGTGCGGCATTGGCCTGAAAAAAACGGCCGGGCGCATTGGTTCCCGGGTTGCCGAAGAATCCGGGATCGCGCCGGTCCGATGGCGGTGGAGCGGATGGCGGCGGTGTTCCCCGGTCGCCGAAAAATCCGGGCATGCGCCATCTGGTGGTGTTCGTCATGTTGCCGCCTTCTGGTCCGCGGTCGCCGAAGAACCCGGGTGCCCGCCGCGGGGCGGGCGGTTCCGGTTTGAAGGGCGTGATGATGACCGGCTCGCCGGAGGAAAAAAGTTCGGCGAACTTGTTGGTATGCGACTCGGAAACCTTCGGCGGCGGGCCGGGCGGCGGGCGCATCGAGCCGGCGACGATGGAGAAATTGGTGTTCACCAGTTGCGCGGTTTCGTAGCCCAACTGGGTGAGGCGCGGGCGGAGATAGCGGATCAACTGTTCGATGTCCGAGGCGTTGGTGCGGCTTTCGGGGACGCCGGGTTCCGGCTCGGGCCGGTCCAGAATCCTGATGGCGGGGGCGCGCACTTCCGGTTCGCTGGCCAGCGCGGTGGCCAGCCGGGTCTGGTTGGTGGTCCAGATTTCCAGCGCGGTTACGTTCGCGTTCAGCGTCGAGGTCAACTGGGATTGAAGCTGCTGCTCGATGGTCCGGCGCAACTGGTGGTTTCCCCACCAGCCAACCAGCGCCACCAATCCCGCGATGGCCAGCGGGACCATCCAGATCGGTTGTTTGAAACGGTTTGTCATGGTTGCAATTCTTTGGAAAATATTTATGCCCGGCGTGCTTTCGGAACTGCGGTGTAAACTTTCTCCGCGCGGAATTTGCGCGGTGGGTGCAGGAATTGCGCATTATCCCCGCCGGCCGGCCGCAAACTTCCCCATAATCCGGTTTAACATTTCGCCGTCTGTCTTCCAGCAAATTCCATTCCAACCAGACAAACATCGTCGTCAAATTCGTGGCTCGCGGAAAAAGTGCGGATGGCTTCGAGCAGTTCGTCGAACAGCTTCTGGTTGGAATGGGAGAGCAGGTTCTGCACGTCCGTCATCATCCGCGCCTGCGAATACAGTTCCTCGTTCAGCCCCTGCACTTCGTAAAGGCCGTCGGTGAACAGCATCACGAAGTCGCCGGGTGTGAGGGCGACTTCCGTGGTTTGATACGGCGGGTCGTCAAACAGGCCGAGCGCGGGCTGGCTCTGGCCGGTGACGTTCATCAGCGGTTCGACGCGACCGGTCGAGCGGCGGATGAGCAGCGGCTTCGGATGGCCGGCGTTGGCGAAACGCATGACGCCGGTCGTCCAGTCGGCAACCAGGTAAAACGCCGTGGTCAGCATCGGCGAGCCGGAGCTTTTGAGGATGCTGCACAAATCGGAATTGAGCTTGCGGAGGAAGATTCCGGGGTCGCGCGCCAGCGGCTTGAGTTCCTCGGCCAGCGCGCGAATCATCGCGGTGACGAGCGCGGCGCGGACGCCGTGGCCGGTCACGTCGCAGATGAACACCGAGGCCTCGTTTTCGGACAGCGCGGAGACGCTGAAAAAATCGCCGCTCACCGACTCGGCCGGCTCGTAGCGGTGGACGAATTGAAACGCGCTTTGCCCCGGCGGAACGTCTTTTGGAAAAATCGGGTATTGCTGCGGCAGCATCGCGGCCTGGATTTCGCGCGCCATCCGCAGGTTCTCCTCCATGATCAGGTTCTTCGCGCGCAATTCCTCCCGGCTCCGCGACAATTCGCCGGTGGCGCGGCGGATTTGCTCCTCGGCGCGCTTGCGTTCGGTGATGTCCTCGACCGTGCCTTCGTAATAAAGCAGCCTGCCCGCCGCGTCGCGCACGGCGCGGCAGTTTTCCGAAATCCAGATGATCGTCTCGTCCTTGCGGTAGATTTTCGATTCAAAGCCGCTCAACGTGTCGTGCTCCTGCATCTGGCGGATAAACTCGTCGCGCCGGCCCGGCTCGACGTAGAGCTTGCGCGCGATGTCCCGGATGCTGGCCATCAGTTCCGCCGGCGAATCGTAACCGTAGATGCGCGCCAGCGCCACGTTTGCCAGCAGGTAGTGCCCTTCGGGCGTCGTGCGAAAAATGCCTTCCACCAGATGATCGAACACGCCGCAGTAATTGTCCTTTTCCTCGATCAACGCGACGTTCTCCTGCTGGCGTTCCATCGCGCAGAGAACGACGCGTCTCAAAACGGCGCCGTCGAGTTTTTCCACCGGCAGACAATCCTGCGCGCCAGCGCGGACAGCCTCGGCGGCGAACCGCCCGTCATCCGCCGGGCCGAGAACGATGACCGGCAGGCGCGGCGCCTGCACCGCCAGCAGGGTGATTTGCGACAAACCATCCTGATCCGCGGCGGGAAGCTCCAGCAGCAGGGCGTCAAAGGCCTTTTGTCCAAGCTGCGCCAGCCCGGCGTTGATCGTCGGCGCGGTCGCGACCTGATTTTTCCCGCCGCCTTCGCGCAGCAGATCGGCCAAGCGGCGCGCAAGCGGCCCGTTTTTCCCGATCAGCAAAATGTTTAACGATGCATTTTCCATAAGCAAGCCGGCACCTCGCGCGCCGGGTCAAACCATCCAACCGATGTGAACATACCGAATTGCGGCGCGTCCGCAAGCGGCGGCGCTGGAATTCGGCTTCCCAACAACACCGGCTCAAAGTATCCTTTTTATCCGTAAGATCATGCCAAGCGTTTTCATCAAAACCTATGGATGCCAGATGAACGAGCGCGACAGCGAGGCCGTCGCCGCGCAGCTCGTCGCCAAGGGCTGGTCGCTCGCGCCATCGGCCGGCGCCGCCGATGTGATTTTGCTCAACACCTGCAGCGTGCGCGATTTCGCGGAGCAAAAGGCCATCGGCAAAATGCAGAACCTCGCGGCGGACGTGCGCAAGAACCGGCCGGAGGTCATCCTGGGTTTCATGGGCTGCATGGCGCAAAGCCGCGGACGGGAGCTGATTGATAAATTGCCGGACGTGGATTTGATTCTTGGCACGCAGAAATTCCATCGCGCGGCGGATTACCTGGACGAAATCATTTCCGGCGCGCGCGAAAAAATCGTGGACGTGGCGGAGGAGCAGGGGAGCGAAGCGGCGATCCGCGAGCATCTCCTCAACGGCAGCGCGAAGACCTCCGTGTCCGCCTTCGTCAGCATCATGCAGGGCTGCAACCAGCATTGCACCTTCTGCATCGTGCCGGCCACGCGCGGCGGGGAACGCAGCCGCACGATTCCCGACATCGTCGTCGAATGCCGCGAACTCGTTTCGCGCGGCGTCAGGGAAATCACCTTGCTCGGCCAGATTGTCACCAGCTACGGCAAACGACAAACCCTCACCCGTCCTTCGGACACCCTCTCCCATCCGATGGGAGAGGGACGGGGTGAGGGTCGTCTCGCCAAATCCCCCTTCGTCCAGCTCCTCGACGCCGTCCACGAGATTGGCGGGCTGGAACGGATCCGCTTCGCCTCGCCGCATCCGAAAGGCTACGGCGACGATTTGATTGACGCCTACGCGCGCCTGCCGAAACTTGTCGAGAGCGCGCATCTGCCCGTGCAGAGCGGCAGCGACCGCGTTTTGAAACTGATGCACCGCGGCTACACCCGCGAACGCTTCCTTGGCATTATCAAAAAATTGCGCCGGGCCAGGCCGGAAATCGGCATCACGACGGACATCATCGTCGGCTTTCCCGGCGAGACGGAGGAGGATTTTGAGCAAACCCTTTCGCTCGCGCGCGAGGTGGAATTCGACAACGCCTACATCTTCAAATACTCGCCGCGCCGCGACACGCCCGCCGCCGAAATGCCCGATCAGGTCCCGCAAAGAATCCGCGAGGAGCGCAACCGCCGGCTGCTCGAACTCGTCAACGAAATCGCCGCGCGGAAATACGCAAAATTCATCGGGCGGCGGGTGCAGATCTTGGTGGAGGGGCCGAGCCGGAAAAATGCGGCGCGGATGACCGGCCGGACGCGCTGCAACAAAATCGTCCTGTTCGACGGCGCCGACCGCCATCGCGGCCGGCTCATGGACGTGAAAATCACCCGCGCCGGTTCATTCACCCTTTACGGCGACCCGGCGATTGTGAATTTGTAATCTGGAAGGCGCGGACAAGTCCGCGCTTTGGTTCGACGCGACATGTCGCGTCGGGGAAAGCGGCGACGTGTCGCCGCAGTCCAAATTCTCCCCCGTGCCGTCCGCGCAGGCGACCCGGCCTTTTGAAAAAGCCCCCGCGCCGGCGCGAACTTTCCCCTCGCCCCTGCCGTCGGCGACCGCGCCTTTCCGAAAGCCCCCGTCGCCGGTGCCAAAGGCGACCCCGCCGGTGCCAGCTCCCCCGTTTCCTTTGCCAAAGTCCCCCACGCCGATGCCAGCTCTCCCGCCGCCTGTCCAAAAAGCGCCGGGGACTTTGCAAAAAGCGAGGGGGGAGTTGAAAATAGCCCCCGCGCTTCTGCTTGAGGATGAGGCACTTACGAGAAAAACCCTCACCCGGCCTTCGGCCACCCTCTCCCATCGGATGGGAGAGGGACGGGGTGAGGGTCAGACGCTTTAGACGTCTTATTTTGCCGTGGCGGCAGCGGTGGCGGGCGTGGCCTTGGCATGGTGGCTGCCGCCCGTCACATGGGTGCGATAGCCCAGCACCTGTTGGCCCGCCGGGGTGTGTTTGCCCACCGCGCCCGCCAGCGTGTCAATCAAATCGCTGAACGCCGTGTAATTCGTGGCCGCGCTGGCGGCAAAGTTTTGCTGCGCCACGGCCAGCGCCGCCTTCTGCTGATCGCGGATGCCTTTCGTGCCGGAAAGGCTCGTCTGGATGGCCGTCGCCTTGGTGGAGAGCGAGGCCACCGTCACGCCGCCCGCCGTGATGGCCGCCGAATTGTTGGTGATGAAGGTTCCCACGTCCGTCAGGGCACCGTGTAATAGATCAGGGTCAATATAGCTCATTTTTCAATTCTCCATCCGGCCAGAACCCGCAGGCAAAAGCCCGTGCCGGAAAACTGATTATATTTTTACCCGCTACACCCCGTCATCCGGCGTGGTGTGAAAAGGGTTCTAATCCTGCCTGTCCCGTCGCGCAAGAAAAAACTTATGAGCCGCCCCGTTGACGCCGCCCCCGCTGTTGCCTAATCTTCGCGCATGGCAAAGAAAGCAGACGCAGAACCCCTCACCCGTCCTGCGGACACCCTCTCCCCGGGGGAGAGGGCCGGGGTGAGGGCGGGCAAAACAATCGCGAAGCCCAGCCCCCTCCTCGACACCCGCGTCATCTACTGCGGCGACAATCTGGACCAGCTCAAGAAGCTGCCCGACGGCTGCGTGGATTTGATTTACATTGACCCGCCGTTCAATTCCAACCGCAACTACGAAATCTTCTGGCCGGAGACGAGCGAGAAGCGGCGGTTTGACGACCGCCACGAATCCACCACGGCTTACATTGACTACATGCGCCCGCGCTGCGAACAACTGGCGCGCGTCCTCAAAAAGACCGGCAGCTTTTATTATCACTGCGACTATGCCGCGCACCTTTTTAGTTCACGTTATGCCTAACACCCGCTTAAAATCTCTTTCCATAATCGCGTAAAGGGTAGGAATGCTATTATCGGTTTGAAAGTGTGTGGTAAAAAGCGTGCCTCTTTCATTTTCGTTTCTGTAATCTGATTCAGCTTCCGTTAGGGCCATTCTGAACTGCGTGGTAGAGGCGTTCACGAACGTCAATACTTTATTAACGTTTTCGGTGGTCGTCTCGTTAAGGTATAGGCGGTTATCAGAAAAGGAATTGTAAGCGTCGTCAAAGCATTTCTTCAATTCCTTAAAGTTCTTATCTCGTGATGGTGGCTCCATCATTTGCCGATAATTGTCGTATGCGGCCCTTAACGCGATCAACTTTGGATATAGAGCTTTGACGGTATTAACCGTATCAATGCTTGGGATGTTTCCCGATGGATGCAATAGGATATGAAATTCTTTCTCGATTGCTTTCAATCGGAGCGGGCACGCTTCTTTTGCGAAGTCTGAAATTTCCAAAGATTCACGGTAATTCTTGTTGCTGATTGGTCGTGCAGTTGTTTCTATGCTGGTAATGTAGTGCGAAACTTGACGCTCGATTTCGTCTAAAAGAGATTTGATTTGGCTTTTGATAGGCGCTGGAACGAACAAATTTGTTTTAAGGTCGTTTTCAAATCCTCGAAATTTTTTTGCATAGTTGTCTCTATTTTTGGCCCGTTCTTCTTCGTCAGGCATATAGCAGACATAATTTTTAAACGCCGTGGTGACTCCCACGAGTTTGGAAAAGCAATCCATTAATGATTGCGTTCTAATTTCACTAGGCGCTAGCTCCCTTGGGGCGGGGGTTTCTTTTGGGGGTTCGGACTTTTCTGTTTTGGACTGAGAACGGGAGCGAACGACAAAAAACAAAACTGCTACAATCCCCAAAGACACGACAACATAACCAGTTCCCGAAATGTAAAAATTATTGATGTGTTGCGAATGGTCATCGTTCCGATTTGATACGTTCACTGTTGCCTGTCCATCTGCCTTAATGGCATTCGTGTTGGCGGGGGCGGGCGGGGGCGTTTTGGAAAAGCACCCGTTTCCCCATAGAAACAATCCCGCAATGATGGCAGCGATAATCGCCCCCGTAGAAGTGATAAGCGCGGGCTGGTTCTCTTTCCGTTGAAACCAATTTTTGACCATTCCGCATTTTCTGAAATGGGGTATGTTTTGTCAAATGGCAGGATTGGCGTTGATATTTCGCCCACCGCCTGCCGCGTCATGGCCAAACGCCCGCGCCACGTTTGAGGGCGGGCGTCAAACACAAACTTCAAAATTAGTTTTACGTTCTCCCTCAACCCGGCCTTCTCCCCAAGGAGAAGGAGCCACGCGCGCCGCGTCTTTGGCAAAACCAGCGTCGGGATTGGCCGGACGGTCATCCGCAAAACCAGAAACGTCCAATGGTGATTTCCTCTCCTGGGGGAGAGGATAAAAGGTGAGGGCGGGCGTCCACCAAGATAAACTGGATTTTACAACCGACCTCACCCCGGCCCTCTCCTCCGAGGAGAGGGAGGAACATTCGCCGCGTCTTTGGAAATACGAGCGGCGGGACTGGCCGGAGCTTCATCGAATCACCAAGAGCGTGATTGCTGAAGTCCTCTCCCCGGGGGAGAGGATTTAGGTGAGGGCGAGCGTCAAAACAAACTTTTCAGATCAATTGTCATTTCCTAAATTCCCGTCATGGCCGACATCGCCCGCGCCCGCCAGCTTCGCAAGGATGAAACCTGGGCGGAAAAACTGATGTGGCGCTGGCTGCGTGACCGGCGGTTCAGCGGCTACAAATTCCGCCGCCAGCATCCGCTCGGCGATTATTACCTGGATTTCTTTTGCGAGGAGGCGGAGTTGAATGTGGAACTGGATGGCAGCCAGCACGGTTTTCCCGACCAGCGGAAACACGACTCGGAACGGGAAAAATTTCTGCAATCGCGCGGCATCAAGACGCTGCGTTTTTGGAATTCGCATCTGCGTCGCAATGCCCAAAGCATCCGCGACACCGTTTTCAACGAATTGCAGTCCCGCGCGCCGCATCCGCTGCCGGAATATACGAGGCCGATGAAGGCGGAAAACAAAAGTTAGTTCAACACTCGACCTCACCCCGGCCCTCTCCTCCAAGGAGAGGGAGAAACATTCGCCGCGCCCGCTACACTCGCAAAGCGGCGCAAGGAGATGTATTTTAGCGGGCAACGGGAAATGTTATGAACCTGTCTGAATTGCACCAGCGGCTCTCGCAAAAGCCTGCGTATCGCAAGGCTTACGACGCCATTGGCGACGTGGTGTTGATCGGCGCGGCGGTTCGGAAATTGCGCGAAGATGCGGAGATGACTCAGCAGGAGCTGGCAGGCAAGCTGGAGATTTCGCAGTTTTATCTTTCGCGCCTTGAGACCGGCAGCGGCAGGGTTTCCCCTGATGTTGTTGCGGCAGTGGTGCGTTATTTTGAAGAAGAATTGCGCGGGCTGGGAATCAACGTCGAGCCGTGGCTGGCCACAGCGCCTAAAGCCGCACCGGCAGAAAAAACTTTATCGCAGCAGCGTTCCATAATGCCGGAAAGTTTATCGCGCATTCGCCGTCCTGCTGCCACCGAGGAATTGCCAGAAGGAGTTTTGCACGACAGACCGGTTCACAAGTATGGAACGCCCCACTGAAGTTTTTTGAGTGCCACATCCCGGCGTCCTCCCCATTCACTCAAAAGCCTGTCGGGTGTATTCTACCCCGCGTTTTCAACAGGCTTTGCCGATATCTTCAGCATCCGCTCAATCGGCAGCCGCGCCCGCTGCAAAATTTCCGGCGGCAGCTCGATTCGCGGCGCGAGGTTCCTCATGCAGTCGCGCACCTTTTCCAGCGTGTTCATTTTCATGAATTTGCACTCGCTGCACCGGCAGGGGTCGGTCGGCGCGCGCATCGCGTCAAATGTCGGCGCGCACAAGAATTCCTTGCCCGGGCATTCCTTCTGCATCCGGTGGATGATGCCCGATTCCGTCACGATGACGAACCGCCGCGCCGGGTCCGTTTTGCAGAATGAAATCATTTTCTCCGTAGAGCAGACCGCGTCCGCCAGGTCGCGCACCGCGCGCAGGCTTTCCGGATGAACCACGATTTTCGCGTCGGGAAACTGCCGCTTGGCCGCCAGCACCTGCTCGCATTGGAACTCGACGTGGGCGTAGCAATTGCCCTTCCACAACGTCATCGGCCGGCCCGTCTGCTCCGTCACCCATTGGCCGAGATTTTCGTCCGGCACAAAAAGCAGATCACGATCCTTCGGCGCGGCGTTGACGATTTTCTCCGCGTTGCCGCTCGTCACGATGACGTCGGACAGCGCCTTCACCGCCGCGCTGCAGTTGATGTAGGCAATCGTCCAGAAATTGGGATTGGTCGCCTGCAACGCCGCCAATTTTTCCGCCGGACAGCTTTCTTCCAGCGAACAGCCCGCGTCCTTGTCCGGCAGCACCACGATTTTGTTGGGGTTCAAAATCTTCGCCGTCTCCGCCATGAAATGCACGCCGCAGAAAACGATAACATCCGCGCCTGTTTTGGCCGCTTGTTGTGCCAGACCGAGCGAATCGCCCACGAAATCCGCCACGTCCTGTATTTCCGGCACCTGGTAATTGTGCGCGAGGATGACGGCGTTAAGCTGCTTTTTCAGCGTGAAGATTTCCTTCGCCAGCGGCTCGAACTTTTCCCTGGTCATCGCGCCCCGTGGATGAATCTCTGCAACTTCAATCATGTGGGAAATTTACCGCTGCGGACCGGCGTCGTCAATTAGCCTGCGATCCTGTTCGTCGAGAATCTTCCACTGTCCCGGCGGCAGATTGCCCAGCCGGAAATTTCCGATGCGGACACGCACGAGCCGCAATGTCGGATGGCCGATGGCCGCCGTCATCCGCCGGACCTGACGGTTCTTGCCCTCAATCAGCTCCAAGCCAATCCAGCAATCCGGCACGCTCTTGCGGAAACGGATGGGCGGGTTGCGCGGGGGAATTATTATGTTTGTAGCAGCGGACGTGAGTCCGCTCTGATCATTCGGATTTTGGAGCCGACTCACGTCGGCTGCTACCGATGAAATTTCAGGCTGCGGCTCCAGAATCCACGCGCGGCACGGCAGCGTTTTCCGGCCTTGAACCAAAACGCCCTGCTGCAATTTGTCCAGCAACTCGCGCGTGGGGATTCTTTCGACCTGCGCCCAATACTCGCGTTCGTGCGCGTGGCGCGGATGCAGCAGCCTTTCGTTCCAAGCCGGCTCGTCGCTCAAGAGCAGCAGGCCCTCCGAATCCGCGTCAAGCCGCCCGATGGCATAAACATTTTTCGGAAAGCCGAATTCCGCCAGCGTGCGGTTGGGCGAGCCGTCGCCGGTGAATTGCGACAGGACGCCGAACGGTTTGTGGAATGCGATGAGCACGACGTCCAATTTTTAACCGCAAAGGCGCCAAGGCACAAAGGGAAACAAAAACTTTGTGTCTTCGTGTCTTGGTGGTTAATTTCCCCGCGTGATCCGCAACATCATTTTCGACTGGTCGGGCACGCTGGTGGACGATTTGCCCGCCGTCCTGAAGGCGTCCAACTTCGTTCTCACGCAGTCCGGCAGGCCGGAGATGTCCCTCGCCGAATTCCGCGCGGAATTTTCCCTGCCGTTCACGAATTTTTACAGCCGCCACACGCCGGACGTGCCGATGGAGAAGCTGGAGGGCTGGTTTCACGCCGAGTTCAAGCGGTCGCAGGATTCCGTCTGCGAACTGCCGCACGCGCGGGAGTTTCTGGAATTCTGCCGCGCGAAACAGTTCCGCACGTTTCTGTTAAGCTCCGTCCACACCGACCATTTCAAGGTGCAGTGCCGCGTCACCGGCTTCGACGCCTTTCTCGACAAGCCCTACACTGACGTTTGGGACAAGCGGGAGAAAATCCGCGACATCCTCGCCGAAAACAGCCTCCAGCCGGACGAGACGCTGTTCATCGGCGACATGGAACACGACATCGAGACGGCCCGGCACGGCGGCATCCATTCCTGCGCGGTGCTGACCGGCTACAACACGGTGGACCAGTTGCGCGCGGCCAAACCGGATTTGATCGTCGAGCATCTCGGTGAATTGAAGCGCATGCTGCTGAAGAATCATTTCAACCTCAAGCCCGTTGAATCCGCGGAGGATGCCGAGCCGCCGCTGGCGACGGTCGGCGCGCTGATTTTCAACCGCGCCGGCGAGGTGCTGATGATCCGCACGCACAAATGGTCGGGGCTGTGGGGCATTCCCGGCGGCAAAATCAAGTGGGGCGAAACCTCCGAGGCCGCGCTCCGGCGCGAAATCAAGGAGGAAACCAATCTTGGCGTGACGGACATCGAGTTCGTGCTCGTGCAGGATTGCATCCGCTCAAAGGAGTTTTACCGCGAAGCGCATTTCGTGCTGCTGAACTACACCTGCCGCTGCACCGGCAAAAAACCGGACGTGGTGCTGAACGAGGAAGGCCGCGAGTTCCGCTGGCTGACGCTTGCCGCCGCCAAAAAACTGCCGCTCAACACGCCGACAAAGATTCTGCTCAAGGCCGTTTTGAAAAAATCCGCGATTCGCAACCGCCAATCTGCAGTCAAAAAACGCCGTGGCTAAAATTTCCATCATTGACCTCGAAGTGTTTTACCGCGTCGGCGTGCCGGACGTGGAACGCGCGCAGCCGCAGCGCCTGCTGTTGACGGTGGAGATGGAATCCAATTTTTCCGCCGCCGCGAAAAGTGACGGCATCGCCGACACGATTGATTATTTCGCCGTCACGCAGCGCCTGCTGAAATTCGGCGAGGGCCGGAGCTGGAGGCTGATTGAAAAACTCGCCGCCGACATCGCCGGCGCAATTTTATCCGAGTTCAAACCGCAAAGCGTCACCGTCGAAGTGAAGAAATTTGTCATCCCGCAGGCGCGGCACGTTTCGGTTAGTTTGACGAAGGCTCGGAACTGATTATTGGCCCGTCCATCGTCTGCAATTTCCAGCCGCGTTTGTCCGTCGCGATTTCAACAGCGCCAGAGCTGCGCGTGTAAATCACCGGGATTGTCTTTTGCTCCAGCCTGTCTTTCAAGGCGCGGCCCGCGCGCCGCGTCGCGGGAAATTCGGAATCCGCAATCACGATTACCTTCGGCTGGATGGCGTCAATCAGCGCGTCGCAAAGCGGCTCGCCTTCGTTCGGCAGGCCGGCAATCACGATGTCAGCGCGCAAATCGTTCGTGCGCGCAAGCAATTCGCCCTGTCCGGCGCGGCTCAAATCCGACAGCAGTAAAATCCGCGCGCTGCGAAAGGTGCCAAGCAAAACCAGAGCGCCATCGTCGGCCTGGGAGAAACCATCTGTCAAGCCGGGATGCAAAACCTGCCAGCACCCGGCGGTGTCGCCGCAGTTGAAAATTTTGTGGCGCGACGATTTTTCAAATTCAGAAACGGCGTCGCGGTAGGCCGCCGAACGGAATTTTGTGTTGCTGGTCCATAATTCGCCGATGCCGAAAAGTTCGTTGAGCGATTCTGCGCCGCCACAGTCGCGCGCGTCGCCGTGCGTCAACACAAGGTGCTGGACACGGTTGACGCCCTGCGCGTGGAGAAATGGTTTGAGCGTGAACTGGACGGCGTTTTCATCGCCGCAATTCACGAGCCAGTCGTTTTTTTGCCCGGCGGCATCCACCCAGACCGCGTGGCCGCCGTTGAGCGGCAGCACGGTCAAATCGGTTTCGTCGCGCGACGATTCCCAGCGGCAGAAATACGCTGCGGCGATCAAAATCAAAACCGCCGCACTCCAAATCCGCCGGCGTGGTGCAAAAATCCAGCCGCTCAACCCGCCGAGGATGACGGCATAATAAATCCCGATTTCCAGCCACGACGGTGCGGCGACGTAGAAGTAGGCGCCGGGAATTTTCGTGGCCCATTCGCTCACGTCCGTCATCGCCACCATGAAAAACCACGCGGCGTGGTTGAACAAGACCGTTGCCCATGGCAGCCAGGTTCCGCACACGAGCGCGCCGAGGTTGCTCATCAGCGCCAGCGTGCCGAGCGGCACGGCGACGATGTTGGCTGGCGTCGAAACCGGGCTGAACAAATGAAAATACTTCGCCGCCAGCGGAATGGAGCCGATCCACGCAGCGAGCGAGAGCGCGCAATAACGCAGAAAGATTCGCAGGAAGAAATTGAGCGCGCGACGCCAGCGCGGCAGCAGTTCGTCGGGCAGCAGAGGATCGTGCCGCAGCAGCCGGTCGGCGATTTTGTTCAGCGGCGGGAGCATCAGCGCGATGACGAGCACGACGAAAAACGAAAGTTGGAAGCTGGCCTCGAAAAGCTGGCGCGGTTCCCAGAGCAAAATGATTAACGCGGCAGCGGCGAGCGAGTTCACCGTGTCGCCGGGCCGTTTCAACGCCCAGCCGCCGAGGACAACGGTCATCATCACCGAGGCGCGGATGGCGGACGGTTCCCAGCCGGTCGCGGCGGTGTAAAACCAGATGGCCGGGATGGCGATGAGGCCGCACCAGGCGCGAGAGACCCGCAGCACGCGCAGCAGCGCGACAAGCATCGCAGAAATCAGCGCGATCCGAAGCCCGTCAATCGCAAAGAGGTGCATCGTGCCCGCACGGAGAAACGGTTCGCCGATGTCGCCGGTGAACGCCGTGCGCCAGCCCAGCGTCATCGCCCAGAGAAGGCGCAGCGGCTCATCCTCGACCGGCAGACCGAGCGCGAGCGTCTGCTTTGACCATCTCAAAAACCGGTCGGTCAACGGCGGCGAATCCAGCTGCGGCTCAAGAATCTTCCAGTCATTCGTGGAACTTGTTTTGAGCTGGTAATAAATGCCGCGCGTTTGGAGGTAATCGCGATAATCGAAAAGCCCGTCGGCCAGCGGCGGCGGCGGACGGGCGATGACGCCGGAAATCTCAACCGGCTGGCCGGCGAAACAAGTTTCTGCGAGCGGATTTGGCGTCGTGACAATGATTGTGCCAGAGGCCGGCTGCCAGTTTTCTCCGCGCCGGATTTCTGCGACCCGGACCTTGGCAAGCGAATGCTCGGTTTCCTGCTCGTCGCGTTCGACAATTTTCAGGTGCGGCGTTTCAATCAAGGTGCCGCGCACGGCGACGATGGCGGCGTCATTGCCAATCAAGGTGCGCAAATCATTTGGCGAAATGACGGCGGTCCGGCTGGCGAGGTTGGTCCAGCCAATGAGCGCGAGGAGCGGCCAGATCAGAAACGGGCGGATTTTTTCAAAGACGAGGGCAAGGACGAGGACGAGGAATGAAATGGCAAACAGCGCGGCGAGCGGCGGCTGGAAAATTATGGCGAGCAGCAATCCGATTGCATAACAGGAAACGACAGCTACCAGCGGGCGTTTCATATTGTTTTTTACCAGCGTTTTCGCCAGCGGCCAAAAATCCAGAGCGCCATCAAGCCTGCCGCGCCGCCGGCGGTGTCAATGAACACGTCCGACACCAACGGCGTTCGCGTGGGCACGAAGCGCTGATGAAATTCGTCACTGGCGGCGTAAAGGAAAACAATGCAAAGAACAAGACCGGTTGCGCGCCGGCTCCATCCGCCTGCGCTGCGCTCCGCCGCGCCGCGCGGAGGCGGATTTTTCCCATCCGCCTGCCGGATCGCGCGCCAGAGCAGCAGCGCGAGCACGGCGTATTCGGTCAGGTGCGCGCATTTGCGGATGAGATGGTGAATCCACTCGACGTGCGCCGGCGAAAGGTGCGGGAACAGCCAGCGCAGGAAGGGTTCGACAAGCCCCGCAGAGTGCTGATAGGACTTGGCGTCGCTCGAGGCGGTGAAAATCAATGCCATCCAGACCAGCGGCGGCAGCCAGTATTTCAAAAAGGCGCGGAGCTTTGGCACACCGGATGAAAGCCGATGTCGTTTTCAGTTTCAAGTTCAAGTTTTCAGATTCGAAGGCCGGAAACTGAAAACTTGAAACTCTCCCGCGCATCTGGCACACCAAAGCCTCCTGATGAAGAAAATGCCATTGATTTTTGCGGCGCTGCTTTTTGCGGCGACCGCCGGAGCGCAGACGCAGCCGGATTTGATCGCGCGAATCCATTTCGCCGGCGCGGACCGGATTGCCGCCGACACCAATTCCGCCGCGTTCTCAAATGAATTTTGCTCCGCCGAGGCGCGGGCGCTGGAAAGCCGGACGCTCGACAAGCTTTCCCGCGCGCCGGGCGTGTGGTTCAAATCGAAACTCGCCGTCGGCGCGGACGACGGCGCGGTGCAATTGCGTCCGCTGCTGGACGATTTGCTCAAGTCGGAATGGATTTTTGAGATGCGCGACGCGACAAACGGTTCTCCGGAATACGCGCTGGCGATCCGGCTGGACGACGAGCGCGCGCAGCTTTGGAGTAAAAATCTGGCGGCGGTTTTGCAAAGCTGGACGGGCGTTGCCGTCATGCAAAAGGAACTTGGCGTCTGGCAGTTGCAAAAGCACAACCCACCGGATTTGTTGAGCTTCGAGCGTCATGGCGACTGGGTCGTGATTGATTGCGGCCAGAACAATTTGTCGTTGCGCGGACAAATTCTGCCGATTCCTACCAAACCGCTTGATGCGGAAACCAACTGGCTTTCCGCCGATCTGGACTGGCCGCGGCTGGCGCGGATTTTCCCGGCGCTGAACGGGTTTGATTTCCCGAAAATCCAGATGCAGGCCGTCGGACGCGGCGGCAATTTGCAATTGACCGGACGGCTCGCGCTCGCGCAGCCGCTGCCGCCGCTCGACAACTGGCGGCTGCCCGCGGCCACCATCCGCCAGCAGATCGTCAGCTTCACCGCCGCGCGCGGCGTCGCGCCGTGGCTGTCGAGGCAGCCCTGGATGCAGCCGCTGGAAATCCAGCCGCAGCCGGAGCAGCTCTTCATCTGGGCGCTGGCGCGGGTTCCGTTCCAGACGTTCGCCGCCGAGCCGGTGCCGGACGCCCGGGCCGCGCTCGCCCAACTGGACCGGCGGTTGTCCGCCAACACGAACTGGCAGCGGCAGTTCATCAGCCCGTTCACGGTGACGATGACGAACAATGAAATTTCCTGGCACGGCATGCCGTTCATCACGCCATTCGTGCAGGCCGTGCGCGAACCGGCGGGCGATTTTCTGGTCGGCGGATTTTTTTCCAATGCCCCCAGATCCGCGCCGCTGCCGCCGGGACTGGTCGCCGCGTTGAACCAGCCGAACCTGATTTATTATCATTGGGAAGTCACCGCCGAGCGGCTGGGGGAATTGCCGCAAATGAGCCAGTTGATGCTCATGCTCACGCGGCACCGGCAGCTTGACGGAGAATCCGCCGCCGGCAAATGGCTCAACCGCATCAGTCCGGCGCTCGGCATCAGCATCACCGAGGCCACGCAAATTGCTCCGAACGAGCTGGCCTTCAAACGCACGGCGCCCGGCGGGCTGACGGCGATTGAACTGCTCGCCTTTGCAAACTGGCTTGACGCGCCGCAATTTCCGGCGCTCGATCTGCGCATGCCGCCGCCGCGCATCCGGCCCGGCCAGAAACCGCTCGGGCTGCCGGCCATGATGCCGTCCGCCGCGCCGGTGCATCCATGATTATGCTAAAACTGGGAGTCAACATTGACCATGTCGCGACGATCCGCGAGGCGCGCTTTCGCGGACGCGGATTTGGCGAGCCGGATCCCATCGAGGCCGCAAAAATTTGCGAGGCGGCGGGCTGTCACGGCATCACCGCGCATTTGCGCGAAGACCGCCGGCACATGCAGGACCGCGACATCTGGAAACTGCGCGAAGTCGTCAAGACGCGGCTGAACCTCGAAATGGCCAACGTGCCGGAAATCATCGTCATCGCGCTGAAATTAAAACCGGACATCGTCTGCATCGTGCCGGAACGCCGGCTGGAGGTGACGACCGAAGGCGGGCTGGACGTGGTCGCCGCCGAAAAATCGCTGGCCGAGACGCGCCGGAAAATGAACGACGCTGGCATCGAGGTGAGCCTGTTCATCGCGCCGGACGAAAAACAGATTGAAGCCAGCGCGCGGACCGGCGCGCAATTCATCGAGCTGCACACCGGCGCGTTTGCGGAGGCGTTTACTCGTGGCAGCCAACGTGAGTTGGCTCACTCTAAACAATCAAAAGCTAATCAGAGCCGACTTACGTCGGCTGCTACGAATTTTGAGCTAAGGCGGCTGGTATCCGGCGCGGAGCAGGCGCATGCGCTCGGCTTGAAGGTGAACGCCGGCCACGGCTTGAATTACAAAAACCTGGCGGCGCTTTTCCCCGTGCCGCATCTGGTGGAATTGAACATCGGTCACAGCATCATCAGCCGCGCGGTGTTCGTGGGAATGCGGCAGGCCGTGAAGGAAATACTGGCGTTGATGAAGAAATATCGCGGTTGAAGATTGGGCGTCATCCGCAAATCGAAAATGATTCTTGGCATCGGCATTGACATCATCGAGGTGGCGCGCATCAAGGCGTCGCATGAAAAATTCGGCGAGCGGTTTGCGAACCGGATTTTGCTGCCGGATGAAATCGCCTACTGCCTGTCGCACAAAAATCCCGCGCCGTTCCTCGCGGTGCGGTTTGCGGCGAAGGAGGCGATTTCCAAGGCGTTCGGCACCGGCATCGGCGCGGCACTCGGCTGGCGCGACATGGAAATCCGCAGGAAGGAATCCGGCGAGCCGTTTGTGATTCTGCACGGCAACGGGAAAACGCTGTTTGAATCGCGCCAGGCGCAGCGGCTGCTCGTCAGCTTGAGCCACACGGAGAATTACGCGGCGGCGACGGCGGTTCTGGAGGGATAGACCGCGGGTTTTGCGGGCGGCGCGGATTGAAACGAAATCTGCGCCAACGCTTTCTCCTTTTTTCAGCCCGCTTTTTCCCGCACAATGTGCGCATGGACTGGGCCGTCGTGGCGATTTTGATTTTCGCCGGCGCGAGTTTCTTTTTCGCGCTGGCGGAAACGGCCTTGTTTTCCCTCGGCAAATGGCAGGCGGCGCAGCTCGCGGAAAAAAATCCGCGCGCGGGCAAAATCGTCGCGGCGCTGCTCGAACACCCGCAGGATTTGCTGGCGACGCTCGCGCTCGGCAACACCTTTGCCAACGCCGCGATGCTCGCCGTCGCGCTGCGGATGGTTTTCAACGCGCACTGGATGCTGGCGCTGACGCTGCTGACGCTGCTGGCGCTGACGCTGCTGGGTTGCGAGGTTTTTCCAAAAACGCTGGCCGTCCGCCGGCCGGAACGCTGGGCGCTGCGCGTGAGCTGGCCGCTGCTGGTGTTCCAGAAGGCGACCGCGCCGCTGCACCGGGTCGCGCGGTGGCTGAACGTGGCGATTTTGAAAAAGACCGCGCCGCAGATGTCCACGGTGCCGGCGTTGACGGACTCGGAGTATTTCGAGCTTCTCGAAATGGCCTACCAGCAGGGCACACTCGCCGAGTCCGAAAAGGAAATCATCCTCCAAATCATCAGCCTCGACCAGCGGACGGCCCGCGACGTGATGCGGCCGCGCGCCGGCATGGCGGCCATCTCCGACGACACGCCGGTGGAGGAGATGATTGCCGCCGCAAAAAAATTCCAGCACCGCCGACTGCCGATTTACGACGAGACGCCGGACACCATCGTCGGCATTTTGAACACGCGGGCGCTGCTGCTGGACCCGAAGGTTGACCTGGCGGACGCGATCGAGTTTCCGTCGTTCGTGCCGGAGACGATGAACCTGTTGCAACTGTTCCAGAGCCTGCAAAAGCAGCAGCGCGGGCTGGCGATTGTGCTGGATGAGTTCGGCGGCACGGCGGGGCTGGTGACGATGGAGGATATTTTGGGCCGGCTCATCGGCAAAATCCGCGCGGCGGCGCAGCCGGAGGGTTTTGTCATGGAAAAAATCCCGCCTGACCGCTGGCGCGTGAGCGGGACGATGCGGCTGGACGATTTCCGGCGGGAATTTCCGGCGCTGGGCGAAGTGCCGGAGGTCGAGACGATGGGCGGATTGCTGGCGCATTTGTGCGGCGTCGTGCCCGTGGCCGGAGAATCGGCGGCGTTTCGAGGATTGAAACTCACGGCGCACTCGGTGGACGAGCGCCGTGTGCGGGAGTTGCTGGTCCAAAAGCTGAAATAAGATGGACGCAAACATCATCAACTGGATTGTGCTGTGCCTGTGCCTGCTGCTGTCATTTCTGCTGTCGGGCATGGAGGCGGGCGTGTTTGCGTTGAGCCGGCTGCGCGTGCGGCGGCTGGCGCGCGCGGGCAAGCCCTCGGCGAAACTGCTGCACGGCTTTCTCGAACGGCCGGAAAATTTCCTGTGGACGATCCTCGTCGGCAACACGCTCGCCAACTTTTTGATCCTGGGCTGGACGCTGCTCCAATTGCACGAGGCGCTGTCGGGCCATCACGTCTGGATTGCCGCGGCCTTTGCCGCCGCCGTGTTTCTGTTCTACGCGTTGTTCGACCTGCTGCCGAAAATGTTTTTCCGCGCGTATCCGAACCAGTTGTGCCTGCTGGCGGCGCCGGTGTTCCGCCTTTTGCACACCGCGTTAAGCCCGCTCGTGGCGATGGTGGAAGGCATTTCCAAAATGATGCTGCGTCTGACGGGCGGCCGGGCGTTCACGGGCCGGGTCTTCGGCAGCCGCGAGGAAATGCGCTCGGTCATGCAGGAATCCGCCCAGGTGCTTACCAGCGATGAGCGCGTGATGATCAACCGCGTGCTTGACCTGCAAAATTTCACCGTGCGGCAAATCACCACGCCGCTGGCGCAGGTGGTGGGCGTCGAGGCGCAGACGCCGCTCGGCGAGGCGTTCCGGCTGGGACGCGAACGACGGTTCTGGCGCCTGCCGGTGCGGGAAATGCGCGACGGCCGCCCGCGCATCGCCGGGCTGCTGCCGCTCGGCCCGCTGCTGTTCCGCGACGATCTGGACCTGCAAAAACCCGCCGCGGCACACATGACGCCGGCGCTTTTTGTGGATGAAACGATGCGGCTGGAAGTCGCGCTGCGCCTGATGCAGCGCGCCGGTCACCGGCTGGCCATCGTGCTGGCCAGCGACGGCGCGGAAACGGGCGTCGTGAGCTTGGAAGACATCTTGAAGGTCATGTTCGGCGAAATGAAATTGTGAACTCGCATGATGCCATTCTGATCGCCCTGAAAATCCTCACCGTGCTGGTGCTGGTGCTGGTGAACGGATTTTTTGTCGCCGCCGAGTTCGCGCTCATCCGCATCCGGGAGACGCAGCTCGACGCGCTGGTGGCCCGGGGCTGGAAGCGCGCGGCGATGGCACGGCACATCGTCCGGCATCTCAACTCGTATTTGAGCGCGACGCAGCTCGGCGTGACGATGGCCAGCCTGGGTTTGGGTTATCTGGGCGAGCCGGTGTTCACGGCCCTGCTGGAGCCGCTGCTGGAGCCGCTGGGGGTCACGTCCGTTCTCTGGCAGCATTCCATTTCCTTCGCCGTCGGTTTCGGCGTGCTCACCTTTTTGAACATCGTGGTGGGTGAACTCGTTCCCAAATGGCTGACCATTCAAAAGACCCTGCCGGTCGCGCTTTGGGCGGCGCGGCCGCTGCACTGGTTTTACTTCGCCTTCTATCCCTTCAACTGGTTGTTGAACGTCTCGGCGCGCTGGCTCGTGCGCCGGATGGGCATCGTGCTGGACGGCCCCGGCGACCGCGCGCCGTCGGAGGACGAACTGCGCCTCGTGCTCGCGGCGGCGCCGCAGGGCGCGACGGCGGGCGGACGCAACCTGATTTTGAACGCGCTCGATCTGCGCCAGCGCGTGGCGCGCGAAATCATGCGCCCGCGCCACGAAATCACCGCCATCAACACCGGCGCGACGATGGCCGACTGCCTTGCGCTCGCGGAGCGGACGCGCTACTCGCGCTTTCCGTTGTGCGACGGCGGCGATCTGGACAGGACGCGCGGCATCATTCACATCAAGGACTTGTATGCCTTGCGCGGCACGGCGCGGACGGCGGCGGATTTGCTGCCGGCGGCGCGTCCGCTGATTTATGTGCCGGAGACGGCGCGTCTGGAAAAATTGCTGCAATTATTCCTCGAACGGAAACTGCATTTCGCCCTCGTCGTGGACGAATACGGCGGCACGGTCGGCATTGTGACGCTCGAAAATGTGCTCGAGGAACTCGTCGGCCAGATTCAGGACGAGTTTGACGAGGAAAAGCCGGAGCTGGCCCGCACCGGGGAAAATGTCTGGGAAGCCGCCGGCACGCTGCCGGTTCACGAGCTTGGAAAAATCATCGGCGAAATGCACCACGATGAAAGCGTCGCGACCGCGAGCGGCTGGGTCACGCAGAGGCTCGGCGGGTTTCCGAAGACCGGCGATTCATTGACGGTGGGGAATTGCGAATTGCACGTCGAGGAAATGGACGGCCCGCGCGTGGCGCGGCTGAAAATCACCAAACAAGCCGAGCCGCCGGGGCCGGAGATTTAGCGGTTGCCTCACCACCGCGCGCCGCGAACCGCAAAAACCGCCGTGACAATTCCGATGGCCGCGTCCACCGCCGCCGCCGCCCAAAGCCGGTTCAACGCGGTGGCGACGGCGAAAAGCAGAATCCCGCCGAGCCAGACCCGGAGCGGATGGAAATCCGGCGGAAGCCTTTTGTGCGGCTGCTTGTTGATCAGCATCGGCGTGGCGAACGCGAGGATCAGCAGCGTCACGACCGCCCAGCCCAGGAAGTTCACCAGCGGCACGCCCTGCCAGTCGAGCGGAAATTTTGTCGGTTCCCAAAACCAGTAATGTTTCACCCGCGACGCGAACGGCTCGAACGCCAGGTCGAACAGCACTGTCAGTCCGGTTGTGAGGCCGATGAGCCAGAAGCCGTAGGCGCGAGTTTTGCGCCAGGGACGCAGAATGAGCCGCGCCGTGCCACGCGAGTTAAAAATCGCCACGACCCAGATCAGCGGCACCGCCCACGGCAGCGTTTGGCCAAATGCCGGCCCGGCGTTGCCGCCGGGGGTGAGCTGGCCGAACGGAATGCCGGTTTTCAAATCGAGCCGGGTCGCCGCGCCGCCGGCAAGCCCGATGAACAATGCCGTGGAGAGGACATTTTGCAGCGGCAGATGCCGCGCCAGCGCCGCGAGGGTGCTCGCGGTCGCCAGCAACAGCAGCACTGCCTCCGGCCAGCCGGATTTGCCGGGCAGATGAATCGTCCGCCAGAGTTGCGCCAGCACCAGCGCGTAGGCAGCGAGAAACAGGATGTTGAAAAGGCGGCGCTCCCACCGCGCCAGTTTTCGGGCGGCGATGCTGTCCGTGTTTGATTCAAATGGCATGGGCGAAAACCGGCGGCGGCATCCTATGGATTTTCCGCCGTCGGTGCAGCAAATTAAATTGCCTTGTATCCGCCGCGCTTTGCTGCTTTGCTCTGCGCGGCCAAAAAAAGAACCGTGACGCTTGAAGAAGCCATCGTTCAGATCAAGGCATGCGCCGCTCAAATGGACGCGCGCTACGGGCGGATCGTCTTCGACGAGTGGGCGGTGATCTCGCTGCTGGACAACAAGGCGCGCGTGCTGGCCTACGTCGGCCCTCGTCATGACGACTTCATGGCAAACTTCGCAAAGGATCTCGGCACCCTGCGCGCGGGACTGCTCAACGCGGATTATGGCACTGGCGATTTTGAATTTGCCCGTCACGGCACCGGCACCGGCTTTGAATCGTTCATGGTTCTGGGGCGGGCGCTTTATCTGATTTGCAACAATACGCGCGAAAGCATGGACACCATCGCCAAAAATCCGCGCTGGCTCATGGCGCAGGAGCCTTTTGCCGGATTGGGCGACAAGTTCCGCGCCAATCCGATCACCGGCACCGGCGACGACACGAAGTCTTTTAAGAAAGGCTGAACGTTACATCGTTGAATCGGCATTTGGCGTGCGCGCATAAACGATTTAACGCCATCACCCCAGCAATCCCTTCCACAGAAAATAGCCGTAGGCGATGACCAGCGCCACGCCCGCGAACCACGGCAGCCGTCCCAGAACCGTCACGAAGAAAAAATGCACCAGCGTCGCGCCCAGCAGGATGAACATCGCCACATGGAAAACCGGCGGCATCGCCATCGTGTGATAGAGCGCATAGACGCCGAGGCACAGCGGAATTGAGACGTGACAGTCGCCAACCTGCGAGGCATAAACCGTTTCCGGCTGGCCGCGCCAGGTGTAATAAACCGCCAGGATCGCATTCGGCAGCACCATCAGCCAGCCGCTCAACCAGCCCATGTATCGGGCGCTGATGAATCCGGTGTGGATGTGCGAAATCCAGATCACCAGCCGGTCCGTGCTGACGTAAATCGCATACGCGCCGATGGCCAGCAGCGCCAGGTCAAACGGCAGCGTCCAGCTCAACGACTTTCCCTGGCGCACGTTCGATTTCAGGACTTCGAAAATGTGGAAGCATTGCCAGAACAAAAACAGCCCCACCAGCACCAGCCCGTCATCAAAGGTCAGCCGGCCCTTGCGCCCCATCGCCCAGACCGCGCCGGTGAAAAACAGGATGGCCGTCAGCGTCAGCAGCAGCGCCAGCCGGTTCAACTGCTGCGTCTTGACGGCGGCGCCGGATTTCTTTCTGGCCGGACTTTTCCCGTCGGACTTGCCCTTCGACAGCAGCGCCTTGGTCAGCCAGAAAACCCCCGGCAGGCCCAGCACCAGCGTCATGTTCGTGACGTTGTTGACCAGCGAGTTCGTCATCACGTCCGCGCCGGAGCCGCCGTTGCGGCCGAGGATGAAGGCGAAGATGAGGTTGCCCATGCCCGTGCAATACGGCATCACCAGCGTGCCGAGCACCGTGCCCTCAAAACCCTTGGCGCTCAAAACCTCCAGCCGCCAGAGCATCAGAAACGACGCCGCGAGGAACACCGCCAGAAACAGCCACGGCGCATAAGGTCCCCGGGCCTCAATCCAATGGATGAACGGGTTTGCCACACGCAAAGTTTAGCGAAAAGAATTTTCAGCGCGAATTTTTTCGGCGGGCAACCCTTCCCGCAGGCGGTCAAATAAACGCGGCCAGCGGCGGCGGATTATTCGCGGGACGGCATCGCGGGGCGGCTCCCGGCGTGTTGGAGCGCCGCGCCCAGCCAGGCGATGGTCTGGCCCAGATCCTTCATGTTGCGCGCCGCCTCGTCGTCCTTGGACACCTCGCCCTTTTCCCGGCCATAGCCGAGATTCCAATATGTTGACCCCGGCACAATCGCGCCAGACATGAGGAACATGTGGTTCATCGAGTCAAATGCGTGCGTGCCGCCGCCGCGCCGCACCGCCACCACCGCCGCGCCGATTTTCCCCTGGAACAACCCGCCGTTGGCCAGCGCCACCAGCCCGGCGCGATCCAGCAGCGCCTTCATTTCCGCGCTCACGTCCGTGAAATAGGTTGGCGAGCCGAGGATGATCGCGTCCGCCGCGGCCATTTTCTTGAAGCACGGGTTGAACGCATCGTCCTTCTGGCTGCACTGGACGTTTTTCTTTTTGAAGCACGAATAACAGGCCTGGCAGCCGCGGATGTTCGCGCCGCCGATCTGGACGAACTCGGTTTCCCAGCCGGCGGCGGCCAGCGGCGCCAGCACCTGTTTCAAAAGAATTTCAGTGTTTCCGCCCTTTCGCGGACTTCCATTGATGGCAACAGCTTTCATAGTCAAATAGGATTCCGATTTTCCACCTGAATCCGGCCTTGTCAATGACGAATGAAAATTGAAACCGGTTGTCGGACCGACACTGGAGGCGAAGGCGCGGCGCAGCACCCGCCGCGACGGTTGAATCGGCAGTTTGAGCGTTTCCGTTCAGAATGTTTTGATGCGTGCGAGCTCTGCCCATCGGTGAAAACCGGGCCGCTTCAGACCAAAACTCGTCATCGCAGGATTGCAGATGAAACATTCTACCGGCGTTTGCGCTTTTTTCCCACGATGCGGGCGGTGGCGGTGGCGGGTTTCTGAGCAGCCCTTTCCGCCTCGGAAAAAAGCATGGTCATTGTCGTAAACCATGCCAGCAACACCGGGAGAAGATATCGTCCACCCGCTCCATCGTTGGTATAACCAATCACATCGCTCAAGCTGTGGATGCTGACAAAGGTTGTGAAAACACCGCATAACGCAAACGTGGCGCCGACAAACATTGCGAGTGTCCATGCGATCACCTGGCGTCGTGATGGAACGGAAAACCAAAGTGTGATCGTCATCAACAGGCACAGCCACGCCACCCCAAGCGTGGAAGGATTATACAGCGAAGAAAGGCCGGCCCATTTGCCGATCCAATGAAGCTGACCGCCTTCACCATTCCAGTTTGCAAAGTCGGGATTCACAAACAATCGCGCAAACTCAATCAGCAAGAGGCGGGGCAAATCCGCAAGGGTTGAAAAGAACGTGGCCGGGTGGTGCAGCACGTCGCCAACCGAACTCGATTCGTAGTTCAATGTGGGTATTTGAAAACGCAGGCAGACAAAAGGCAGGGCCGCCAGAAAACAGAACACCACCGCCAGCCAGAGGCGTGGCGACAGTTTCAACGAGGGTCGGGCCGACGGCAGCAGCAAAATCCAGCCTCCCACCAGCGCCAGAAATATACTGCCCTCGAACTTTGTCATGGCCGCCCCGAACAATAGCGTCAGCCCAAGTCCAAGCCGGGCGCGGTCTTTTCCGGCCAGATAGATGGCGCATTGCATGAAGCCCATGATCGTAAAGAAAATCATCGGCATGGTGCTGCCTTCCCACTGGACATATTGCTGCGTGGCCGGCAACAGCAGAAACCCCAGGAGCGCAAATGGCGCGGCATGAAACCAGCCGTTCCCGATGCGGATCGCCGAAGCCAGGGCGATCAGAAGAAACAGCAGCATCCAGGTGGGCCAGAACTTTGTGACGAACTCATCCACATGACCGATGGAATCATACGTGGCTGAATGCAGCGAAGGCACGAGCGTCGGATAGTCGAGGTGCGCATGTGCCAGCGCGGGGTTGGAAAACCACTGCACCAGTTCATGCCCGGTGTAGAGATGAATCATCTTCGCCTTGAGCATCCACCTCATCGCGTCGGGGTCGGTAAGTCCCTGCAGACCGGCGATATGGAACAGGATCGCAAACACAAACAGGCCGATTATCACGCAGGCTGCCGTAATGGGATTGCGAAACAGCGCCCTGAAACTGTCGGTTATCTTTGTCAAAAGCACTCTGCGATCGCGCCATATTTCGGCAGTTGCGCCAAGGGCGGTGACAACGAGAATCAGCCCGCGTCCGTGAAAACCACAAAGTTTGATGCCCAATGTAAGCGCCGCCACAGCCATCATTCCCAAACCCAGGCCGCAGGCCAGTTGTTCGAAAAACGCCATCCGCCCGTCCAATGTGGAAAAGAAAAAACGGAACAACCATATTCCCGCAAACGCCGTCAGCAATGGAAGCAAAAACGCGACGACCAGGTCGTGTTTCGAGCCAAACCAGTCCGGGTTGGCCGGCTGTCCAATGGGCATGTTCCGAAGTGGCTGAAAACCGCTCGTGTTCTTGTCCAGCACCATCATCCTGACATCATATCCGTTGGAAAGAATTTCCTGAATGGAGTCGGATGTTGTGCCGACAAAGCCGTCCTTGGTTTGCCGGGTTACGTGATCCAGACTTGTCCCGATTTCACGCGGGAAGAGGTAATAGGTTGCCCAAAAATAATATCCAATCTTGTCGTAGTTGGTGGGGCCGATCATGTCCATCATGAAAATGCGCGCATCCTTTGGATACATTAAATCAATTTGTCTGACCCCTGCGGCCGCCGGTGTGATTTGTCTTTCCCGCTCCACTATGTCGGTAATCGCCGACAATTGTTTCCCTCGAAGATAGGTGTGTCCCAGGGACGAAAACCAATTCTCCACGCCAGTATCATTGTAATGCCGAAACTGCCATGCGATGACAAGGCTGGCAAAAGCAAGAAGGGTTGCTGTGACGATGGCCGCCCAACGACTGTTCATGGAATTCAAAGCGCGCATAAAAGCAGATTTGCGAATTTCCCTCAAGGGTTTTTACCGGAGCAAAATCCCTCCACAGCCTGTCCGATGGTTGGAATTGACAAGCCTGCGGCGCACGCGGACGAAGGCGAAGGCGCGGCGCAGCACCACGGAAAGGGAGAAACCCGTGACCCGGTTTTAGAAAATCAGGAAAAGCCGTGGTTGGAGGATCATCCGCGAACCAAAAATCACGTAAATCCATGACAGGAGAACATCAATCCGTCACGGGAGAATGTTCTTTTACGATGGAAGAACATTCATTTATCGCATCCGAATGTTAAACCGTGACGAACGAATATCCTCTTAAGCGAAAGAAGATTAATCCGTGGCAAAGGAACATTCTTTTACAACGAATGAACATTAACCTGACATGGATTGATGTTAATCTATGGAACATCAATGTTCCTTCGTCATGGATTTATGTAAGAATCCCCCAAAATCGGTTATTCTGAACAAAAGCCAGTTTTGTTTGAAATGCAGCGGCAAGTTTGCCGGACGAGGTTTTCGGCGCGACGCCGAAAACGACACGCGCGAGGCATGTGCTCCCCAAAACGTCTCGTCGAAACCGGATGAAGGCGGAAGTGAAACGCAGGCGGAAGCGCAGCACCACGGAAAGGGGCGGGCGCAAGGCGGGACACCTATTATTTCTTGTTCAACTTCTCTAAAATCTTGATGAATTCCGACTCCAGAGATTCCGCATCTTTACCGTAATGTGCTTGCCGGTGGTGCTGTGGACAAAGCGCAATCACATTGTCAACCGTGTCGCGTCCCGCATCGCATAGCGCAATAATGTGATGGGCTTCCACATAGAAGCGACCGTTTGTTGTAGCAAAACCCTGAACATTGCAATATTCGCATTTTCCTCTCGCACGTTTAATCGCGTGTGCCCTTACTCGATTATCACGTTTTATGGCTTGGACAACGACGCTTGCCCTATCTGGAAACTGATTTCCCTCTGGAGGAGCCGACAGGTCATCAATGGCATTCTCCATTTCTGCTACTCGCGTCAAAGTGTAATCACCAGTTTTTTGGTCAACAGCAGTCACACGCCAAATGGCTGGATCCAATTGCCTTTTGGAAACAATGCTTCCCTTGGGACTGCCCATCTTTCCATCCAGAACAATAATGCGAATTGGAAGTTTTTCTCTAATCGCTTGTTTTACTCTGGCTTGATTCCTCTTCCCTCTCGCGTCGTAGGCTTCAAGGAAATTCTTATTAAAAACAATGTCCTGACCTCGTTGCTTCATTTGCGCGAACCAAAAATTTAGGACAGCAACCCTCCCTGATTCAACATAAGCCCATTCAGACAGAAAATATTGGTTTCTTACAACCTTAATTCCAGCTCGTTCCAGTAACACGCACACTCTTTCTTTTTTCTTCGGTTTTAGATCGGAGCGCTTTGTCATAATGGATTTCCTTTCCCTGTTGTTTCAATTCATTGTTGCCAGCGCCTTCTCAATCCTCGCCATCACGCGTTCCTTGCCGAGGACTTGGAGCAGGTGGTAGAGGCTGGGGCCGGCGGGTTTGCCGGTCGCTTCAAGCTCCGTTAGGAGCGACATCTTTGTAGAAACCGCCAACCCAGAATCCCAAGCCCCGTAGGGGCGACATATTCCGGAATCATTCATCGCCGGTTTTGAAAATGAATTTTGCGTTGTAAACCACGCCGAACCGTTCCAACAATTCAACATATTCCTCGCGAAATGATTTCTTCGCGTGATGCCGTTGCTGGTTTTGAATGTAGCGGATGACGGTTCCCAATTGCGAGCGGGAATACGAAAACGCCCCGAATCCTTCCTGCCACGAGAATCTCCCCGCCACCCACCGTTTTTCTTTGATGAATTTGGATGAACCCGTCTTGATGTCGCGCACCAAATCAGAGAGGGACGAATCCGGTCGCAGCCCGACGAGCAGGTGCAGATGATCCGGCATATTGTTGATGGCGATCAATTTCTGCCGCAGGCCGGACACGATGCCGGTGATGAATTTTTGCAATTCGTCGTTATGCTCCGGCGAAATCAGGTTTTGCCGTCCTTCCACGGCAAACACGACATGGATGTAAATCTGGGTGTAGGTGTTGGCCATGCCCCGAATATGTCGCTCCTGACGGAGCTGGGAAATCTTTTTCTGTGCCGGGGCTACAAAGATGTCGCGCCTACGGCGCTACGGCAGCCGATTCAGCAGGACTGGTATTCAACACGCGTTTCATCCGTGGCTAAAAACCTGTCAGCGCCTTTTCAATCCTCGCCATCACACGTTCCTTGCCGAGGACTTGGAGCAAATGGTAGAGACTCGGCCCGGAGGTTTTGCCGGTCACGGCCAGGCGGCAGGGATGCACCAGCACGCCGGCCTTCACGCCCAGCGTCTTGGCGGTTTCCTTGAGCGCGGCCTGGAGGGTGTCGGCATCGAACGCGGGCGCGGCGGCAAAGGCGTCGCGGAGCTTTTCCAGTCGCGGCTTGTTCTCCGGCACGAAATCTTTTTTGGCGGCCTCGGCGTCGTATTCGATCTTGTCGGTGAAATAAAAACCGGCGTAGGCGGGCAGTTCGCTGAAGAGCTTGAACTTGCCCTTGCAGGTGTCGAGCGCGGCCTTGACGTAGGGCAGGGGATAGGCGTCTGGGTTGAGGCCGGCCTTGGCGAAGGTGTGGACGGCCAGTTCGTAAAGGCGGTCGTCCGTCAGCTCGCGAGCGTATTCACCTTGGAGCCAGAGGAGCTTTTCGTAATCGAACTTGGCATTGTGCCGGAGAATCTGCGGCAGGTCGAAGCGTTCGATGGTTTCGGCGAGCGTCAGCTTCTCGCGGTTTTCCTTGGGCGACCAGCCGAGGAGGCAGAGGAAATTCACCACGGCCTCGGGCAAGAACCCGTCGTCGAGGTAGCTGGTGAGCGACGCGCCCATGTCGCGCTTGCTCATCTTGGAGCCGTCGCCGTTCAGGATGAGCGGGATGTGCGCGTAATGCGGCGGCTTGACGCCGAATGCGTTGAAGAGCGCGATGTGCTTGGCGGTGTTGCTCAAATGGTCCTCACCGCGGATGACGTGGGTGATGTTCATCTCCAAATCATCAATGACGTTGACGAGATGGAACACGGGCTGGCCGTCCGAACGCATGATGACAAAATCGGGATCAACCTCCTCGCGGTCGGTCAATTTGCGGACAACATCGCCAACGACGAGGTCGTGAATGGTAATCGGCTCGCGCGTCATGCGGAAATGGATCGCGCCGTCTTTCTCGTAAGCCAGGTCGCGGGAAAGCAGTGCCTCGACGCGGCGCTGGTAATTTTCCTTCCGCTGGCTTTGGAAATAGGGGCCGCAAGCGCCCTTGCACGGTCCGGTGGCGTTGCCAGTGAGCGGACCCTCGTCCCAGTTCAGGCCGAGCCAGCGGAGGCCGTTGAGGATGACGTCCACGGCTTCCTGCGAATTGCGCGCGGCGTCGGTGTCCTCGATGCGGAGGATGAACGTGCCGCCGGTGTGGCGGGCGTAAAGCCAGTTGAAGAGCGCGGTGCGCGCGCCGCCGATGTGGAGGTAGCCGGTGGGCGATGGGGCGAATCGAACGCGAGTTTTCATGGTCATTAAATTTAGCCACAGGTTTTCACAGATGGGCGCAGATTAAAAACAAAATAAAAAGAGCGCCCCGTTGCCGGAGCGCTCTTGTGAAAGTAATTAAAATTACTTGGTGCCGAGGATCGCGTCCTTCGCGGCCTTGGCGACGCGGAACTTCACGACGCGCTTGGCCTTGATCTGGATGGCTTCGCCGGTCTTGGGGTTGCGGCCCATGCGGGCGGCGCGGTCCTTGAGGACGAGTTTGCCGATGCCAGGCAGCGTGAAGGTGTCCTTCGCGTGCTTGTAGGCGAGCGCGGCGAGATGTTCGAGAATTTCGCCGGCCTGTTTCTTGGAGATTTCAGCCTTTTCGGCAATTGCGGTGACGAGTTGAGATTTCGATAATGCTTTAGCCATAATGTTGGTGTCCTTCCTATTGGTTGTTATGTTGTTATTTTGGTCCAAAAGTCATGCGACTTGGCTCGAATTAAAGGATTTCGCCCGAATCGTGCAAGCAAAAAAGAATAAAAAATTTACAGCTCTTCCACCCAAAAGCGCCGGGCTTGACTTCGCGGCGCAATTTCCGACCATCCGCGCGTGGCGCTTTTCACCATCGAGAGCGACTTTCGATACGAGATTGTCCGCAAGATTTTTGAAGGCGGCATGGGCATCGTCTTCGAGGCCGAGCAGCACGGCGCGCGCGATTTCGTCAAGCGCGTCGCCATCAAAATCATCCGGCCGAATTTCGCCAGCCAGAAGATGTTCATCGAGAACTTCATCGGCGAGGCCAAGCTGGTCGCCGATCTGATCCACACGAACATCGTCCAGACCTACCACCTCGGCGAGGCCAAGGGCGTTTGCTTCATCTGCATGGAATTGATCCGCGGGGTGAATCTGGAGCAGTTCACGCACCAGCTCGCCGACAAGAAACGCCAGTTGCCGAAGGAGCTGGCCGTGTTCATCACCAGCCGCGTCGCGCGCGGGCTGGCCTACGCGCATGCCAAGACCGACAAGGACGGCAGGCCGCTGGGCATCGTCCACCGCGACGTGAGCTTCAAGAACATCATGATCGCGTTCGAGGGCGACGTGAAGCTGACGGATTTTGGCATTGCCAAGGCGAAGGGTTTTCTCACCGACCAGGAGGGCGAAGTCGTCGCCGGCAAGGCCGATTTTATGAGTCCGGAGCAGGCGGACTTCCAGATCACCGACAAGCGTTCCGACTTGTTTTCCGCCGGGGTGGTGCTGGCGCACCTGCTGCTCGGCAGAAACGTTTTCAAGGGTGAAAACGCCGAGGAATCGCGCTCGCGGATTTTGAACATGGACGTCCCCGATTTCCGCAAGTTCGATTCCCGCATTGACGGCCCGCTCAATGAAATCCTCCAGCGCTGCCTCGCGCGCGATCCGGCCCAGCGTTACGCCAGCGCCGACCAGTTGCTGTATGACCTTGAATACCACATCTACCACGGCGGTTACGGTCCGACGAACGAGACGCTCGGCAAATTCACCCGCGAGCTGTTCGGACAGAACGTCCCGGCCGCTCCCGCTGCCGGCAGCGGCACGGATTTGATGGAACAAACCATCCGCATCAACCCCAAGGCTTGACGATGAAACGCTCCGCCGCCCAAACCGTCTGCCTCGGACTGATTCAAAGCGTCTGTTCCGCCAACCCCGGAGCAAATCTGAAGAAAACGCTGGCTCTCGCCGAACGCGCCGCCCGGCAAGGCGCGCAAATCATCTGCACGCAGGAACTTTTCCGCTCGCAATACTTCTGCCAGAGCGAAGACTTCAGGAATTTCAAGCTTGCTGAAAAAATCCCCGGTCCGACCACCGACGCCTTTTGCCGGCTCGCCAAAAAAAACAAGGTCGTCATCATCGCATCGCTTTTTGAGAAACGCACCGCAGGCGTTTATCATAACACCGCCGCCGTGATTGACGCCGACGGCTCGCTGCTCGGCATCTATCGCAAGATGCACATTCCGGACGACCCGCTTTACTACGAGAAATTTTATTTCACGCCCGGCGACACTGGCTTCAAGGCATGGCCGACCCGATATGGAAAAATCGGCGTGCTGATTTGCTGGGACCAGTGGTATCCCGAAGCCGCGCGGCTGACCGCGTTGCAGGGCGCGGAAATCCTTTTTTGCCCCACCGCCATCGGCTGGCATCCCCGCGAAAAGGAACAGCTCGGTGCAATTCAACACGACGCCTGGGAAACCATCCAGCGTTCGCACGCCGTCGCCAACGGCTGCTACGTCGCGGCTGTCAATCGCGTCGGCCACGAAAGAATTTCCGGCGTGAGCGGCGACGGCATTGAATTCTGGGGACAAAGTTTCGTCGCCGGAACGTCCGGTGAAATCCTTGCCAAAGCTTCGGCAGCCAAGGAAGATATTTTGATTGTGCCGGTGAATCTCGGCCAGGTGGACGCGACGCGAACGCACTGGCCGTTCCTGCGCGACCGACGGATTGACGCCTATGGAAACCTGACGAAGCGGTTTGTGGATTGACCTGCCATGAATTCTCTCAAACGCTACATTCCCTTGTCCGTCTGGATTGTCGTCATCTCCACCATCATCGTCATTCCGCTGAAAATCATCGGCTACGGGTTTTTGCCGATGGACGACGCGCTGCGGCACGCGGCCAAGGCGGTGTCCGGCAAATCGTGGCAGCAAATCCTCATCATGCGGGACGATTTTCAGATTGATCCCAGCCCCGGCTGGCAGGCGATTCTGGCATGGGTTCACAACTGGCAAAATTGCAGCGCCGATGCGCTGGTTGTCTTTTCGGTCATCGCGCTGATGCTGCTGGTGACGTTGAGCGCGTTGCCGTGGCTGCGTCGGCCCGAAGCGTGGCTGGCGGCGTTGTTTGCGGCGGCGGTTTTTATTCCGGCCTGCACCACCCGCTTCGCGCGCGGACGGCCATACATTTTGACCGACGCCGTTCTCATCACGATTTTATTCCTGTGGTCGCGCCCATCGGAAGACCGGCCCCGGCGGCTGGCCCTGGTTTTAACGCCGCTGCTCGTCGCGGCATCCGCGTGGGTTCACGGCTCGTGGTATTTGCTGTGCCTGCCGGGCGCGGCAATTTTGTTCGCCGGATTCTGGCGCCCGGCGATTTGGTATTCCGGCTGCTGGCTCGCCGGGAGTTTTCTCGGCTGCGCGCTCACCGGCCATCCGTGGGAATTTTTATTCCAATCCGTGCGGCACATGTTCGGCGTGTTCGGAAATATTGCCGTCATCCACCAGCTTGAACCGGAAATGTATCCGTCCGACGGCGAAACCGCCGCCGTGCTCGCGGTTGTCGCCTTGATTTTCTGCCGCAAAATCTTCCCCGGCCGGAATCCACGCGCGCTGTTCAATCCGGTTTTTGTGATGATGGTTTTGGGTTGGCTGCTCGGATTAAAAATGCGCCGGTTCTGGTGGGATTTCGGCACGCCGGCGTTCATGGTCTGGGTGGCGCTGGAATTGCAGGAGCATTTTGAAAATCATTTTTCGTTCGATTCCGCCCGGCGCCTGCTCGTCACGCTGGCGATTGCCGCCGGCGCTTTTCTCGGATTCACCAGCGACCGCGACGGCCGTTGGACGGCGAACCTCACGACGGAATACGTCACGCCCGAAACGCCCGGCATCGCCGGCTGGCTGCCCGATGCCGGCGGCGTCATTTACAACTCCGACATGGACGTGTTCTTCCAGACTTTTTTCAAAAACCCGGCCGCCGACTGGAAATACGTCCTCGGTTTTGAATCCGGTTTGATGCGGCCGGACGATTTGGAGACGCTCCGCAGAATCCAGTGGAACCGTGGCGCGGCGTTTGCCGCCTACGAGCCGTGGGTGAAGAAGATGCGCCCCGCCGACCGGATGCTTCTCCGCGCCTCCGGCGGCAACCCGCCAGGCATTCCTGAATTGGAATGGCATTACGCCACCAGCGGCCTGTGGATTGGCCGGCTGCCGCAAACCAACGCTTCCGCCGATGGAACAAAATAAACTCGTCTGGATCACCGGCGCGGGCGGACTGATCGGCAATTATCTTGTCCAGACCGCGCCGAGATTTGCCCCGCACCGGCGCCTGCGCGCGTTGACACGCGACCGGCTCGACCTGCTGGATTTCGCCGCCGTCCGCCGCGAGTTTGAAAAGGACCGGCCGGGGCTGGTCATCCATTGCGCCGCCGTCACACGCGCCGACCAGGCGCAGAAAAATCCCGGACTCGCACGTCGCGTGAACGTCGAGGCCACCCGATTTCTCGCGGAACTGGCGGCGGAGAATCAATTTGTTTTTTTCTCCACGGATCTGGTCTTCGACGGGCGCAAGGGCGATTACGTCGAGAAGGATGCGCCGAATCCGCTGCACGTTTATGGCGAGACCAAGGTTGCCGCCGAGGAGATTGTTCTAAAAAATCCGCGCCATCTGGTCGTGCGCACGTCCATCAACGGCGGCGTTTCCCCGTCGGGTGACCGTGCGTTCAATGAGCAGTTGCGACGTTCGTTGCAACAGGCGGGGCAGGGGATGAAATTGTTCACGGACGAATTTCGCTGTCCGATTCCGGCGGTGGAAACGGCGAGGGCGGTCTGGGAGCTGGCGGGAAAAAATTGCGCCGGCATTTATCACGTCGCCGGCGCGGAAAAGCTGTCGCGTTGGGAGATCGGCCGGCTCCTGGTCAAACGCTGGCCGGAAATCACGACCGAAATCCAGCCGGGTTCGGTGAAGGATTTCCCCGGCCCGGCGCGCGCGCCGGACACGTCTCTGGACATTTCCAAGGTGCAGGCGGTCTTGTCCGCGCCGCTGCCCAGACTGGGCGCGTGGCTGGCGGCTAATCCGGACGAGCCAATTTGATTTGTAGCAGCCGACGTAAGTCGGCTCAATTTTTAGTTAGAGCGGACTTACGTCCGCTGCTACATCTTCAATCACTTCGCCTTCAATTCCAGAATCGTGATGGAATACGGCGGGAAGTCGCGCGTGAAATCCGTTCCGAGTCCGGCCACTTTTTCCGCGACGGGAATAATCTTCTTCGGCTCTTGAATGGAATTTGTGTCGTCGGGGCTGCCCGCCTTCAAAACCAGAGCCTGGCCCCCGGCTTCGACGGCGGAGACGCCGCTGATCTGGACACGCACCGGCTGCGATGTGCTCTGGCGGTTGACGACCTTCAGATAAACCGTTCCGGTCCGGCTGTCGCGCGTGGCGTCGTAGAAAAGCGACGGCATCTCTTGTGGCGCCGGGGCTGCGCCTTGTGGAACTCCGTTGCGGGTGCGTTGCGGCGGCTGCCACGGGTGGGTCGGAATGTCCTGCGAATCGGTGGCGAGCACGTTGTCGCCGTGATGCGTGCTGAACATGACCTGCGCGTAATACGACGGCGAACCGTAGCTGGTGAGCGCGTCGTAACCGATCAGGTCGCTGGGCCATTGCATTGAACCGCCCCGCTTGAGGTCGCTGACGTTGACGAAGAGCGGCGCATAGGATTCCAGCAAAACGATGTCGGAGTTGCGTTCCATGCAGCACATCCAAGCGGCGTCGCCGAGCGCGCCCGCCATGTTGGGCGTTGGCGAGCCGACGCGCGTGGCCCATTCGCCGACGAAGACCTTGGTTTGATTGGTGTGGCTGCGCGTGTCATACATGTGCGACTGCGCCTCCATCTGCTCCTGCGATTTGTAATAATGTTCGTCCACCAGATCCGGCGTGACGCCCTTGACCGGCGTGGTGGCGATGACCTTCAGATCGGGATACTTCGCCTTGATGGCGTTGAAAAATTGCGCGAACCGTCCGTCGTAGCTGCCGGAGCGGTCGAACCAGTCTTCGTTGCCCACCTCGACGTAATGCAGCGGGAACGCCGCGGGATGGCCGTCCTTCGCGCGCTGCGCGCCCCAGGTCGTGTTCGTGCCGCCGGTGACATATTCAATCTCGTCGAGCGCGTCTTGGACGTAAGGTTCCAGGTCGGGGCCGGGTTTGACATAGTCATGCCGCAACGTGTAGCCGGCGAACACCGCGAGCAACGGCTCCATCTTCAGGTCTTCGCACCAGTTGAGATATTCCAGCAGGCCGAAACCGTCCGTGGACCAGTAATTCCACGGGCTGCGGTGGCCGGGCCGCTGCGAGATGTCGCCGACGGTCTTCTTCCAGTCAAAACGCTCGTTGAAGTAATCGCCCTCCAGATAATTGCCGCCGGGCAGTCGCAAAAACTTCGGGTTCATGTCCGCGAGCAACTGCATGATGTCGGACCGATTGCCGTTCGGGCGATTGTTGAACGTCGGCGGAAACAGCGACACCTGCTGGAAACAGACCGTGCCGTGATGATTGAAAAACGTCCCCGGCTTCGTCGTTGAAATTTCAAGCCGGTTGTCCTTGGACGTTTCAACGTTTCCCGTTGTCAGCGTCACTTCATATTTCTGCCAGTCACCGGAAATCTTCGGAATTGTCGCGCTGGCAACAGGCTCGGTCGTCTCACCGAGAAAAACCTGGCTGCCCGGCGGCGATTTGACGGTCACGTTGTTTGAATCAACGACATGGACCAAGCTGACCGTCAGCGGCCCGTTGAAATGTTCGCCCTTTGCATAAAACGACGCGCGGTAAGTCGTGTTGGGCCGGACGGGAATTCCCCAGTAGCCGCCGTTGGCGATGCCCACGGGCGAATCTTTCGACGCCTTGCTCGTGTCCAGCTTCAGGCTCACGTTCAACGCGGCATTGAGCGGCTGGTTCGTGTCCAGCGAGATGGAGCCGTTGATGGCGCTCCAATAAACCGCGTTCGTCGGGTTCGCCTTGAACGTCCGGTTGCGCACCAGCTCGCCGTAAAGCCCGCCTTCGTAGGAGAAATTGATCTCCTCCGTCATCAACCCGTAAAGCATCGGGTTGACCTGCGCGGTCACCTGGTCGGCCTTGATTTGCAGGACGGGCACCGCCTCCGGCAAGACGGACAGGGTGTCCGTTCTCTCCGCGTTGGTCGTCTGTGCGGGCAGGGAAGTTGCGGCGGCGCCGAGCACGGCCAGCAAAAGACCGGTCAGCGTGGACAAATGCTTTCTGAAGAAATGAATATGTTGCATGGCGGCAAAATAGAATTCAACCCCGGCAAATGTCCATCCTAATTTCCGGCGCTGTGCCAAAAAGAAAGCTTTGTGCCTTTGCGTCTTGGTGGTTAATTGCTGTCGTGAATTTTCCGGCAACGCCAGACTATCGCGGACGGCTCGCGCCGTCGCCGACGGGCTATCTGCATCTGGGCCATGCGCGGACGTTCTGGCTGGCGCAGCGGCGGGCGCGGGCCAATGGCGGCACGCTGGTCTTGCGGAATGAGGATCTGGATTCCACCCGCTTCAAAATGGAATTCGTCCCTGCGATGATCGAGGACCTGCGCTGGTTTGGTTTTGAATGGCAGGAAGGCCCGGACTGCGGCGGGCCGTTCGCGCCCTACAATCAAAGCGGGCGGATGGAGGTTTATCGCGCCGCGTTGGAAAAGCTCCGCGCCGGCGGCTTCATTTATCCCTGCACTTGTTCGCGCAAGGACATCCGGTCGGCCGCACGCGCGCCGCACGCGGAGGACGACGAGGTGATTTACCCGGGCACCTGCCGGGGCAACTCAAAATTAAAAACTCAAAACTCAAAATTCGCCTGGCGCTTCCACGTTCCCGACGGCGAGACGATTGCCTTCGCGGACGGAAATTGCGGCGAGCAGCGGTTCGTGGCGGGAAGGGATTTTGGCGATTTTGTGGTCTGGCGCGGCGACGGCGTTCCGGCGTATCAACTGGCGTGTGCGGCGGATGACGCGGCGATGCGGATCACCGAGGTCGTGCGCGGCGCGGATTTGCTGGTGAGCACCGCGCGGCAGATTTTGATTTACCGCGCGCTGGGGCTGGCGCCGCCGGCGTTTTATCATTGCCCGCTCTGGCTGGACGAGGCCGGTGTGCGGCTGGCCAAGCGCCACGACGCCTTGAGTTTGAGGACGTTGCGCGCCCGCGGGGCAACGCCGGAATCGCTGCGCCAAAACTGGCTTTAATTCCCGCCATTAGGCCAGAAATTTCCAAAAAGTTCTTGTGAATTTTTTCACCGCAAGGCAAGCTCTGCGGTCTTTCAGACCGGCAAACGGTCTGGCAGACGGATGATTTGCGTCGTCCGAAAGACGTTTTTGCGTGAAGCGATTCAGCACCATCATTTTTGTCTGCGCGCTCCTTGCCGCGGTATTCGCGGTGAGCGTGAATGCGCAGTCGTCGCTACCGTCGGTGGCCGGCAATCCATCGGCAGGAGCCGCCGCAAGCCCGGCCATCGCGACGGCGCAAACGGCTGAACCGGCTGCGGAACTGGTTTCCGCCGCTCCTCCCGCGATTTTCACCGTCCTCGGTTTGCCGGTGACCAACTCGATGATCTGCACTTGGATCGTCGCGGCGCTCATTGTTGTCATCGTTCGCCTGACGACATGGAAAAGCATCAGGGAAATCCCGTCAAAAGGGCAAAACGTGATGGAGGCGCTCATCGAGGGGTGGAAAGGCTTGATTGCCGACATTCTGGACAAGCGGGTCGCGCGCTGGGTTTTTCCGTTTGCGACGACGTTCTTCATATTCATTGTCATGTCGAATTTTGTGGATTTGATTCCGGGCGTCGGCAGCATCGGCGTCGGGACGCCTGCCAAGGGCAGCTTTCTTCCGTTTGCCATTGAGGAAGTTCACAAGCCGTTTTTCCGTCCGCCGACGACCGACGCGAACCTGACGGTGGCGATGGCGGGAATTTTTCTGGCGATGAGCCTTTTCTGGGCGGTGCGCTACAATGGTTTTTGGGGGCTGATCAAACACATCTTCGGCGTAAAAATGGACACGAGCAAATGGGCCTATCCGCTGTTTTTCCTCCTGTTCGTTTTCATTGGCGCGATGGAATTGCTGTCCATCGGCTTTGCGCGGCCGGTGGCGCTGGCCATGCGTCTTTATGGCAACATTTTTGCCGGCGAAACCATCCTGGACATGACGTTTCACAGCCCGTCCTTTTTAGCCGGCCTGGCCCTTTCGATGTTCACCTATTGTTACGAGACGTTCGTCTGCCTGGTGCAGGCATTTGTGTTTGCGATGCTGGTCGTGGCGTTTGTCGGCACGATGTGCACACACAACGATGAGGAGCACGGCCACTGAAAAATATTGAATTTGCCGCGGTTTTGTTTGCCGTGGCGACAACCAAAAAAAAGAAAGAAAAGTTATGATGTTAGCACAAGCAGTCGCCCCTGTGATTCAGGGCAACGTCCACATCGGCCTCGCCTTTGGCGGCGCGGCCATCGGCATCGGCATCGCCACCGCCGGTGGCGTCATCGCCATGAGCCGCAACCCCGGAATGTTCGGCAAAATCCTGACGTTCATGTTCGTCGGCATGGCGCTCGCCGAAGGCTGGGCGGTCATCGCGTGGCTTGTCGTCAAATAATCCGGCCATGGACGCTTTAGGAATCCAGTGGCGGATTTTGCTCGCGCAGACGATCAGCTTTTCCTTCGTGCTGTTCATCCTGTGGCGGTTCGCCTACCGGCCCGTCTTCAACATGCTTGAAGCACGCCGGCAGAAAATCGCCGAGGCCATGGCCAACGCCGACAAGATCAAGGCCGAACTCGCCAAAACCCAGGCCGACCGCAAGGCGGTTATGGCCCAGGCCGGCGATCAGGCGAATGTTTTGATCGAGGAGGCGCGAACCGCCGCCGCGCGCGTGCGCGAGGTTGAGACGCAAAAAGCCATCGCCGCCGCCGAGCAAATCGTGGCCAAGGCTCGCGAAGCCTCCGCGCAGGATCATGCGCGGATGCTCGCCGAGTTGAAACGCGAAGTCGGACGGCTGGTCGTGCAGACCACTGCCACCGTCACCGGCAAGGTGCTGACCGCTGATGACCAGAAACGGCTCGCCGAGGAAACCGAAAAACAACTGACGGCATGATTTTCAACGCCAAGGCGCAAAGATTCAAAGACGCAATGAGACACAATCTTTCTTTGCTTTGCGTCCTCCGCGTCTTCGCGACTTTGCGTTAATTTCGAAATGAAAATTTCCAAGCTAGAGCAGCGCGAAGCCCGGCAACTGTTCCGCAGTTGCCAGGTCAATGGCTTGCTGGACGAAAACCGCGTCCGGCAGGCGGTGTCGCTGCTGGTGGCCCGGAAGCCGCGCGGCTACGTTGCGATTTTGTCGCGGCTGCTCCGGCTGGTGCAACTGGATGTGGAGCAGCACGCCGCGCGCGTGGAAAGCGCGACGCCGCTGGCCGCCGGTTTGCAGGCCGATGTGGTGGACCGGATGAAGAAAATTTACGGCGCCGGCCTGGACATTTCGTTCCGCGAGAATCCGGCGCTGATTGGCGGGTTGCGGATTCAGGTGGGCAGCGACCTTTACGATGGCAGCGTGAAGACGCGCCTGGAACAATTGGAACAGAGTTTTTGACGGAATTTTATGAGCAACTTATTGCAGGAAATTGAAGCCCAAATCGCGGGCGTGAAGCTCGCGACAGCCAAACAGAACGTCGGCACCGTCCGCGAAATCGGCGACGGCGTGGCCAAGATCGAGGGCCTCACCGACGCCATGCTCAACGAGATGCTGGATTTCGGCCACGGCATCACGGGCATCGCGCTCAACCTCGAAGAGACCGAGGTCGGTGCGATCATTCTCGGCGATTACACCGAAATCAAGGAAGGCGACGAAGTCCGCACGACGGGCCGGCTGTTGCAGGTGCCGGTCGGCAAAGGCTTGCTGGGCCGCGTTGTCAACGTCCTCGGCCAGCCGCTCGACGGCAAGGGACCGATCAAGGAATCCGCATTTTATCCGGTGGAAAAAATCGCGCCGGGCATCATCAAACGCCGTTCGGTCAGCCAGCCGGTGCAGACGGGCATCATGGCGATTGACGCGATGATTCCGATCGGCCGCGGCCAGCGCGAGCTGATCATCGGTGACCGTTCCACCGGCAAGACGACCATTTGCGTGGACACGATGATCAATCAGGCGCGCATCAACAAGGCCGCCGAGGAAGCCGGCGACAAGAATTTCCGCCCGATTTACAGCATTTACGTCGCGATTGGCCAGAAGCAGTCGAACATTGCGCGCGTCGTCGGCGTTTTGGAGGAAGCCGGTGCGCTGCCTTACACAATCATCCTCGCGGCTTCGGCGTCCGACTCCGCCTCGAACCAGTATCTCGCGCCGTTCGCGGGCGCGGCAATCGGCGAATGGTTCATGGACAACGCCATGGACGCGCTGATCATTTACGACGATTTGTCCAAGCACGCGGTGGCGTATCGCCAGGTGTCGCTGATTTTGAAGCGTCCGTCAGGTCGCGAAGCGTATCCCGGCGACGTGTTTTATCTCCACAGCCGTTTGCTGGAGCGCAGTGCGCGCGTGGGCGAAAAATACGGCAACGGCTCGCTCACGGCGCTGCCCATCATCGAGACGCAGGCGGGCGACGTTTCGGCTTACATTCCGACGAACGTGATTTCGATCACCGACGGGCAGATTTATCTGGAAACGGATTTGTTTTATCAAGGCGTGCGCCCAGCGATTTCCGTCGGTTTGTCCGTCTCGCGCGTCGGTTCGGCGGCGCAGGTCAAGGCGATGAAGCAGGTCGCCGGCCGCATCAAGGGCGATCTCGCGCAATTCCGCGAGCTGGCGGCGTTCGCGCAGTTCGGCTCCGACCTTGACGCCAAGACGCAGGCGCTGCTCGAACGCGGCAAGCGCATCGTCGAATTGTTCAAGCAGATTCAATACAACCCGTCGCCGCTGGAGGTGCAGATCGTCGTTCTGTGGGCGGCGCAAAACAATTTCATGGACGACGTGCCGGTGGAGAAGATCAAGGATTTCCAGGCCAAGCTCGCGGATTTCTTTGCCACGCGGAAGGCGGATTTGCTGGCGAAGGTTCGCAACGAAAAAGCCATCAGCGACGCGCTGGCGGCGGAATTGAAGGCGGCGGTGACGGAATTCAAGCCGACGTATCACTAATCCATGCCCAGCACGCGAGACATACGCCGACGCATCCGGTCGGTCAGGAACACCGCCCAAATCACCAAGGCGATGCAGATGGTGGCGGCGGCCAAGATGCGCAAGGCGCAGCAGGCCGCGCTTGTCGGCCGGCCTTATGCGGACCTGCTGAACCAGGTGCTCGCGCAGGCCTCGCGCCGCACGGCGGCCTTCGAGCATCCGCTCATGCAATCGCGCCCGGTCAAAAAGCGCGCCGTGATTTTGGTGAGCACCGACCGCGGCCTGTGCGGCGGCCTGAACGGCAATTTGTTCCGCGAAGTGACGAAGCTGGATAAAACCAACACGGTGACGTTCATCACCGCCGGGCGCAAGGCGTCGCAATTCATCGCACGGACGAAACGGCAGCTCGCGGCGGAATTCACCTACAAGGACACGCCGCAGTTCGCCGAGGCGCGGGCCATTTCCAAGTTCGCGCAGGATTTGTTTTTGAAGGGCGAGGTGGACGCGGTGGACATTTTGTTCACGAACTACATTTCGACCTTGGTGCAGCAGCCGAAAGTCGTGCCGTTTCTGCCGATCGGCAAAATCATGGCCGCCACGGCGGGCGTGAACGCGCCTGCGCGGGAATTGCCCGCGGCGCAAACACCGGTGGACACGTTTGAATTTGAGCCGGACGAAAAGACCGTGCTGGGCGAGCTGCTGCCGCACAGCCTGAATTTCCAGATGCACCAGGTTTTGCTGGAGGCGAAGGCCAGCGAGCACAGCGCGCGCATGGTGGCGATGAAGAACGCCACCGACAACGCGCAGCAGCTCATCAAGGACCTGACGCTCGAATACAACAAGCTGCGCCAGTCGAACATCACCAAGGAATTGTTGGAAATCGCCACCGCGCAAATGGCGGTCGGCTGAAATTAATTTTTATGAACAAAGGCAAAATCGTTCAAATCATCGGCCCGGTCGTGGACGTGGAATTTCCGGAAGGGCTTCCCGCCATTTACAACGCGCTGACCGCCGAATACGCCCTGCCCGGCGGGACCAAGACCCGGCTGACGCTCGAGGTGCAGCAGCATCTCGGCGACAACTGGGTGCGCGCCGTCGCCATGTCCACCACCGAGGGGCTCAAGCGCGGCTACGAGGTCGTGGACGCCGGAGCGCCGATTTCCATGCCCGTCGGCGAGGCCGTCATGGGCCGCGTGTTCAACGTCACCGGCGACGCCGTGGACGAACAAGGCCCGGTGAAGGCCGACAAGTTTTGCCCGATCCATCGCGCCGCGCCGACGTTGCTGGATCAATCCACGTCGCCGCAGGTGTTGATGACCGGCATCAAGGTCATTGACCTGATGTGTCCGTTTTTGAAAGGCGGCAAGGTCGGCGCGTTCGGCGGCGCCGGCGTCGGCAAGACCGTCGTCATCATGGAGCTCATCAACAACATCGCCAAGCTGCACGGCGGCATTTCCATGTTCGCGGGTGTCGGCGAACGCACGCGCGAGGGCAATGACCTTTATAACGAAATGATCGAGGCCGGCGTCATCAAGGTCGAAAAGGACGCGCAAGGTCATACGAAGAAAAATGAATTTGGTTTGCCGATCATCGCGCCGGGTTCAAAAATCGGCCTCGTCTATGGCCAGATGAATGAACCACCCGGCGCGCGTCTCCGCGTGGCGCTGTCCGCTCTGGCCGTCACCGAGTATTTCCGCGACGAGAAAAACCAGGACGTGCTGCTGTTCATTGACAACATTTTCCGTTTCTCGCAGGCCGGCTCCGAAGTGTCCGCGCTGCTGGGCCGCACACCGAGTGCGGTCGGTTATCAGCCGACGCTCGCCGCCGAAATGGGCGATTTGCAGGAACGCATCACCTCGACCAAGAAAGGTTCCATCACCAGTTTCCAGGCTGTTTACGTCCCTGCCGACGACTTGACCGACCCGGCGCCGGCGACGACGTTCGCGCATTTGGACGCGACCATTGTGCTGGAACGCTCCATCGCCGAACTCGGCATTTATCCCGCCGTGGATCCGCTGGCTTCAAACTCCCGCGCCCTTTCGCCGGAAATTGTCGGCCAGGAACATTACGACGTGGCGCGCGGCGTGCAGAAAGTGTTGCAGCGTTACAAGGATTTGCAGGACATCATCTCGATTCTCGGCATGGACGAGCTTTCGCCCGACGACAAGCTTTCCGTCTATCGCGCCCGCAAAATCCAGCGCTTCCTGAGCCAGCCGTTCTCGGTCGCGGAAGTGTTCACCGGACGTCCGGGCAAGCAGGTTCCGGTGGCCGACACTGTCCGCGGGTTCAAGGAAATTCTTGAAGGCAAACACGACGACGTGGCCGAGCAGAATTTTTACATGAAGGGCGGAATCGAGGAAATTAGAGAAGCGTGATCCCTTGAATCGTTGCATCGTTAAAACGGTGCCCGATTCACGATTCAACAATGTAACGATTTAACGAACCCAATGGCTGCAACCATCAAACTCGAAATCGTCACGCCGGAGGCGAAGATTTTCTCCGACGACGTGGACATGGTCACGCTCACCGGCACGGAAGGCGAGATGGGAATTCTGCCGCTGCACATGCCGCTGATGACCCAGCTTGTTGCCGGCGAGGTCATCGCGCAAAAGGGGAAGGACACGATTTTCCTCGCCGTCGGCGACGGATTTGTGCAGGTCACTGCCGACCGCGTGGCCATCCTGACCGACATGGCGATCAAGGCCGATGACATTGACGAGGCCAAGGCCGAGGAAGCCCGCCGTCTGGCCGAGTCCCGGCTCGCCCAAAAAATCACCAACGAGGAGTCTGCACACATTCAAGCGGCGCTCGCCCATGCCACGACTCAGCTCAGGGTCAAGCGGCTGCGAAGGAAATAGTTTTTCAGGAAGCAAAACCGGCGCGAAACGGTCTCCATGCCGGTTTGTTTTCGCAACCAAATCAACCGTTAATTCCGCCGATTTCAACCGCCTCCGCTTTTACGTTCTGTTGCCCCGGCCGGCTGATATTAAACGCTGATTTGCGACAGGATTTTCCGAGTCAAAAACCACTTGACGAAAGCCTTCCACAGGCGTATAAACATGGCATATTGATGGATAAAGGGGTGGTTTTGTGACACGACGCCAATCACGGTTCCTCACCAATTAGTTGTGTCGCAAGGGTGGTTGTGTGCTTTATATTGTGGTTTTTTGCTGGACTTTAACCGGTGGATTTGGTTGATTTAACCGAAAGCTAGGTCATGTATCTAAAAAATTTAACCCTGTTTGGGTTCAAGTCCTTTGCGGACAAAACCGCGCTGAATTTTCAGCCCGGAGTCACGGCGATTGTCGGCCCGAACGGCTGCGGCAAATCCAATGTTTCTGATGCCATCCGCTGGGTGCTCGGCGAGCAGTCGGCCAAGGCGCTGCGCGGCGGCGAAATGGCGGACGTGATTTTCAACGGCACCGACAGCCGCAAGCCGATGGGCATGGGCGAAGTCTCGCTCACGCTGGGCGATGTGGACGGGGAGAATTTGCGCGCGGCGGGCGTCGAGGTGACTTATGACGAGGTCACGCTGACGCGCCGGATTTTCCGCGACGGCAACAGCGAGTATTTCCTGAACCGCACGCCGTGCCGGCTCAAGGACATCCAGCAGCTTTTCATGGGCACGGGCGTCGGGCGGACGAGCTACAGCGTCCTGGCGCAGGGGCAGATCACGCAAATTCTCTCGAGCAAACCGGAAGACCGCCGGATGATTTTTGAGGAGGCCGCCGGCATCACGAAATACAAGAGCCAGAAAAAAGAGTCGCTCCGCAAATTGGAATACACCGAGCAGAATCTTCTGCGAGTCGCGGATTTGATCCGCGAAGTGAAGCGGCAGATCGGCTCGCTCCAGCGGCAGGCCGGCAAGGCGCGCCGATTCAAACAGATTTCCCAGGAACTCCAGCACCTCGACACCCAGCTCGCGCGGCACCAGTTCGACGTGCTGCAGGCGGAGATTGCGGAGAAAAATGCCGCCGCTGAAAAATTGCGCGGTGAAATTGAAACCGGTTCCGCCGATTTGCTGCGCTGCGAGGATGAAATCAAGCAGTTGCGCGAACGGCTTTCGGAGCTGGAGCACGAAGTCGCCGCGATGCAGCAGCGCGGACTGGAATTGAAGGGCGAGTCGGACCGGCACGAAAGCCGGATTCAGTTCAACGAGGAGCGCCTGCGCGAGCTGGCGGCGCAAAACGCCAAGGCGCTGGCGGACATCACGCAGGCCGAGGAACGCTGCCGCGCCGCGCAGGAGGAATTGAAGGCCGTGGCGGAAAAATTGTCCGCCTCCGAGGCCGCGCTGGCGCAGCACCGCCTCGATTTGGGGGCCAAGCAGTCGGCGTTGAACAAGGTCGAGGAGGATTTGAAAAGCCGGCAGGAATCGCTGCGCCAGGCGCAGTCCGCCGCCTTTGCCGCCGCGCAGGATCTGACGCGCATCCGCAACGAGATCACCGCGCTGGATTTGCAGAAGCAGGGCAACTCCATCCGGCTCGAAAAACTTTCCGCCGAGAAAATCCAGCTTGAGGAGGAGCGCGCGCGGCTGGAAACGCGTTTGCAGGAATTCACCGCGAGCGTCGAGGTGGAAAAGCTGAACGCGCAGACCACGCGCGGCTCGGTGGAGCAGCGGCAGGGGCGGCTGCACGAATTGCAGGTCGAGTTGCAGAAATCGTCCGCCGAGCAGGACCGGTTTTTGCAGGCGCAGGCGGAGAAGCGTTCGCGCCTGAACGTGCTCGAACAGCTTGAAGGCTCGCGCGAGGGTTTCGACGCCGGCGCGGTCGCCGCGCTGCGCCAGTCGCGTTCGGTCATCGGCTCGCTGGCGGACCGCATCCGCGTTCCGGACCAGTTCGTCGTGGCGGTGGAAAACGCGCTGGGCCACCACCTGCAACTGGTTTTGACCGAGCAGCCGGAATCCGCGCAGGCCATTCTCGCGGACTTGAGCGCGAACAAGGCGGGCCGCGCGAGCGTTGCGGCGCTTTCCATTTCCATTCCCGACGACAAGCAACTCGTGTTCGGAGGGGTATTGTCGCCCGACGAGAACAAGACCGCCGCGCAAAGCGGTTTGAAACCGGGCCAGTTTGTCCGCGCGCTGGACGTGGTTCAAACGGATCCGTCCGTGGACAAACTTTTGAAGGCGCTTCTGGGCCGCACGTTCATCGCGTCCGATCTCACGACGGCGACGGCGCAAATCCAGAACGGCCACGCAGGCTGCGATTTTGTCACGTTGACCGGCGATTTGTTGAGCCGGCACGGCATCTACACCGGCGGCTATTTGAACGGCCACGGCAGTTCCAAGGCGCCGGGTTCCATTCTCGGCCGTAAAAATCAGATCACCGAGCTGCAGGCCGAATTGACGGAAGTTCAGAATCGCGTGGCCGAAATGAGCCGTCAGCGCGGCGTGTTGCTGGGCGAGCAGACGGAATTGCAGGCGGGCCTGCAGCAGGCGCAGACGGAATTGCGCGAGCGGGAGGTGGCCATCGCCACGCGAGAGGGCGAGTTCAACGCGCTCCAGAATTCCAACCGGCTGCTCCACCAGAAAATCGAGACGGTCGTCTTTGAAATCCAGAGCCTCGCCGCGCATGAACAGGAAGGGGTGCAGAAGCGGAGCGGGCTGGCGGCGCAACTGGCCGAACTGGAATCGCGCGAACGCGCCGGCCAGGAAAAAGTCGCCGCGCTCACGGCGGAACTGGAACATCTCCGGCAGCAGCGCGACACCGCCAACACCGCGCTCACCGAGAGCAAGGTTGGGCTGGCGGCGGAGGAGCAGCTCGCGGCGTCATTCCGCCAGCAGCAGCAGGCGTTGGAACGGCGCATCCGCGAGCTGGCGCAGGCGCTGGAGCAGCGGCGCGGCGAGGTTTCGTCGTTTGTCGGCCGCAAGGAACAGGCGGAATCCGAGATTCTGGACTCGCGCGCGCAGGTTGAAAAATTGCGGCACGAGCGCGAACAGGTCGGCGCGCAGGCCGCTGAACTGGCCGGGCGGAAAAGCTCGCTGGAGGCGGACATTTCGTCGCGCGAGGAGAATTTGCGCGGCCAGCGGAATCGGCTGGCGGAATTTCAGAGCCAGCGCGGAACGATTGACGTTGAGCTGGCGCAGAAAAACATGGCCGTCCAAAACCTGCGGGAGCGCGTCGGGCAGAAATACCACCTGAATCTTGACGACATCCGCAGCGAGTGCATCACCATCACGTTTGCCGACGAGGGTCCGGCGAAGGTGCAGACGCTGACGCCGGAGGAAATGGCGGCGGCGGGCGCGGCGACGGATTGGAGCGCGGTGGCGCAGCAGATCGAAACGCTCCAAAAACGCCTTGATGAAATTGGACCGGTCAACCTGGTGGCGATTGAGGAATACGAGGAGACCGAGCAGCGTTACCAGTTTTTGACCAAGCAGCACGACGACCTGGTCAATGCCAAGACGCAGTTGCTCGAAGTTATCAACCGCATCAACGTCCAGACCCGGCAGATGTTCGTGGAAACCTTCACACAAATCCGCGACAACTTCCGGACCATGTTCACCGAGGTTTTTGGCGGCGGCAAGGCCGACTTGATTCTCTCGGACGAAAATGACGTGCTGGAAAGCGGCATCGAAATTGTCGCGCGCCCGCCCGGCAAGCAGCTCCAGAGCATCACGCTCCTGTCCGGCGGCGAACAGACGATGACCGCCGTGTCGCTGCTGTTCTCGATTTACCAAGTCAAGCCGAGTCCGTTCTGCGTGCTGGACGAGCTGGATGCGCCGCTCGACGAGGCGAACGTCATCCGCTTCGTGAAAATTTTGCAGCGGTTCCTGGGACGTTCGCAATTTGTCATCATCACCCACAACAAGCGGACCATCGGGATGGCGGACATCCTTTACGGCGTGACGATGCAGGAACACGGCGTGAGCAAGATCGTCAGCGTGAAATTCCACAAGACCGATGGCACGGAAGCCGCCGCCCCGCAGCCTGAAGAATCCGATGAGGCCGTGTTGGCGAAATGATCCGGCAAAACCGCGCCGCCCAAGCCGGGTGACAACGGAATTTTGCCGGATGATTTGCTGGTTAAAGCGCCGGTTCCGGCGGCGGCAGTTGATCGAAGCGGCGTTTCACGTCCCGCTTGCGAAGCTGCTGATCGGATAAATCCAAAATGGCCGTCCAGTCCTCCGGAGCGAGCATGTGCTTGCCCGGACGGAAATTGATGCCCAGATGGTCCGGCACGCCGAGCAGCGCATACACCGGCTTGGCGGCGAGATAAGACTGGACGAGCGCGTTGACGCTGGCGGCGGTGTCGTTCAAGCCGTCGGGTGCGATGAACAAGCGCGGCGCGACGAGATCAATGAGCCAGTGCTGGTCGAACGGCAGTCTTTCAACGCGGTTGGAAAATTCCGCGAGGCGCGGAATCGTCCATTGTGGAAAATGATTCACGATGTCCTCCAGACCTTCCCTGCCGCCGCGACCCTTGCCATTGAAACGATACGCGCCGGTGCCGCCGCAGCCGGAGCCGCAGGGCGCAACTAGCGCGAAGCGTTCGTCAAACGCGCCGGCAACGAGCGTGGCCTTGCCGAGCCGTGAATGGCCGACGGCGATGAATTTGGATTTGTCCGCGAAGCTTTGATGCTCCAGATAATCCACACAGCGCGACATGCCCCACGCCCATGCGGCGAGATCCGCCCAGTCGTAATCCGGGTAGGCCGGGAAAAATCCGGTCTTCCGATAATCCCCGCCGTCCTGGCCGCAATCCTGGTAAAAAAAAGTGACGACGGCATAACCGCGATCCAACGCCTGTGAATATTGCGCCGCCGCCTCTTCGGGCGTGATGAAGGTGTGATAGCCCGGTGGTTTTTTCACGGGCGCGGAATTTGTGCCGCTGGCAACGGCGTTCGTCGCCGGAGCCGGCGGCGGCGCATTTTCCGAAATTGCAAAAAATGACGGTTGAACAATCACGGGAAACGGTGCTTTGATTCCGTTGGTTTCAATGGGCAGAAAAATGGAAATGTCTAATCCCAGTTTTTCCCCGGGGCCAAACGCCAGATGCACGAGGCGATAGGATGTCCTGCCATCGGCGAGCGTTCTGGACTCCAGTTCGCGTCCAGTCACATTGCCGGGCGGCGGCGGCGCGTGACCGATGGCGTAATGCTCGATGATCTGCTTCATCTCCGCGCGATGCGCCTGCCACTGCCTCGGCGTCGTGATGATTTTGCCGTCGTCGGTGACGAGCGGGCTGGGCATGTTTGTCTGGACGGGCAAATCGGCGACGGCAGGGAGCGTTCGTGGCGCCGCCGGCCGGAGGCCGGTGCAGCCGCTGGCAATCGCCAGCCCGATGAGGAGTCCGCCCAATGGCAGAAAATGCGCTGATTGCGGCTTGTGGTTCATGGCGACAGCATCAAGCAGCGCCGGACGAGAGTCAATTTCCGTGTTAATTTCCTCCTGCGCTTGCCTCGGCGCGGCGGGCATGGCTAAATGGGTTTGGAATTCGATGAGCAAGCAATCCAAATCACAGTGGGATTTTGGCGAGCTGTTTCCGGTGGAACAGACCCGCAAGGTTCTGTCCGTCTCGGAACTGACGGCGCAGGTTCGCGCATTGCTCGAAAAACAGGTCGGCTCCGTCTGGGTGGGCGGTGAAATCACGAATTTCCGGGCGCAATCCTCCGGCCACATTTATTTCACGCTCAAGGACGCGGCGTCGCAGTTGAGCTGCGTCCTGTTCAGCCGCGAGAAGATTCCGCACCGCGAACTGCTCGCGGACGGCCAGAAGGTTTTGCTGCAAGGCGATGTGACGGTCTACGAGGCGCGCGGGCAATACCAGCTCATCGTGCGCGCGGTGGAATTGCAGGGCGTCGGCGCGCTGCAAATCGCGTTCGAGAAACTGAAACAAAAGCTCGCGGCGGAAGGCTTGTTCGCGCCGGAACGGAAACGGCCGCTGCCGAAATATCCGCAGCGCATCGGCCTGGTCACGTCGCCGACCGGCGCGGCCATCCGTGACGTGCTGCATGTCGTGCGCCGGCGAAATCCGGGGCTGGAAATCATCCTCGCGCCCTGCCGCGTCCAGGGCGACGGCGCTTCGGAGGAAATTGCGAGTGCAATCCGGCTGCTCAACGATTTCAGCCTTCAGCCTTCAGCCTTCAGCCTTGACCTGATTTTGGTCACTCGCGGCGGCGGTTCGCTGGAGGATTTGTGGGCGTTCAACGAGGAAATTGTGGCGCGGGCGATTTTTGAATCGGCCATTCCCGTCGTCTCCGCCGTCGGGCATGAGATAGATTTCACCATCGCGGATTTCGTGGCGGACGTGCGCGCGGCCACGCCGAGCGCGGCGGCGGAAATCATCACCGAAGGCGTGTTCGCGAGCCGGCAATTGGTGGAAAGTCTTGCGCGCCGGATGACGCAGGCGCATCCGCGCAAGCGGTTGGATGAATTGTTTCAGCGGATGGACGATTTGCAGACGAGCTTGCTGCGCTGCGGACGTCAAGGTGTGAGCGAGCGTCAAGTCACCTGCCAAAATCTGGCGGCGCGTTTGCGTCAGGTCCGCCCGAAACAACTGCTGAAGCAGCGGCGCGAGCTGTTGGCAGTGACGCAGCATCGTCTGCGCGAACTGGCGCGCGTCCGGTTCAGGGATTTGAAGAGTGGCCTGGCGGCGGCGGAATCGCGATTGCAATTGCTCGGCCCGGAGCAGGTGTTGTCGCGCGGCTATTCCATCACGATGGACGCGGCGACGGGCAGGGTGCTGCGCGAGGCGGCGAAGGTGAAGGCCGGTCAGAAATTGAAGACTCGACTGGCTGATGGCGAAGTTTTGAGCCGGGCGGAGGCATAGGAAACCGGTTTGTTATTTTTAAAATCTTTTTTCTTGCCATTGATTTTGGAATTTGCTTATAGTCCTCGGCAAGCACACGTCAGTGGATATGGGTTACAAATGGCATGTGGTGTCGTTTGCAAATCACGAGAGCAAGACGCATTCGCTTTCCGGGAGGGATTTTTTGTTGCCCAATGGCGTCTGGCCGGACGGCGCTTCATTCGCATTTCAAACCAGCGGAGTGGATTCCCGGAGCGGTGGAGTTGCAACCTGCGGCAGCGGAGTGCCCGCCAAATCCGGTGGAGTGACAATCCGCAGCGGAGGAGCAGACATCCGTTTCAGCGGAGCGCCTTTCCGAAACAGCGGAATAACAAAGCGGGACAGCGGAGATCCAATCCAAACCAGTGGAGTGCGGTTCCGTTTCAGTGGAGTGAGCCTTCCAATGCGCGGAGTTCCCCGGAAAACCGGCGGATTTGCCTTAAAATCCGCGAAATCCACCGATTTGCAGCGTAAGCCGGTGCTTGCATGGACTGCGGCGACATGTCGCCGCTTTCCGGGCGCGGACATGTCCGCGCGCTCCAGACCTTTCGCAGCCATTCCAAGCTTCCAACTCCCAACTCCAAACTCCCAATAAAAACTATGAGCGATAATCCGACACCCGCACCCACACCCGCCGCCAAAACCCCAAAACACCACGGTCTCCTCGACAAACACCAGCTCGCCGAAATCAGCCACACCAACACCATTTACGGCGTGGCCGGCGATCCCGCGACCTTTGCCAAAATCCAGGACGACCAGATCATCACGGCCGATTTCATGACCAAGCTGGGGACTGATTTGCAGACAATGAGCCAATACACCGGCGGCGCGTCCGAAGCCGTCACCGACGCCAAGCAGGAAACCGGCGCCGAGACCACCGCCAAAAAGGTGCTGCTGGCCAAAGTCCATTACATCCAGAGCAAGGCCAAAGTCAAATACATCGGCAACAGCAACGCCCTTGCCGAATACGGCATTGGCACCAACATAGACATCAGCCGTCCCGCGCTGGAAACCGCCGCCGACAACATTTTGAACAAGCTCAAGACCGACACCCTGCCGAAAATTGCCGCGCAACACGCCACAGATCTCAAGACCGCGTCCGACACCTACAAGGCAACCAAGGTGACGCAAGTGGGCGGCAAGGGCGATGCCAAGGATTTGCGGACGAAGCTGACGAATATGGTGGTGAGCCTGACCCTGCGCCGCCGCCAATTGCAGCACGCCGCCGACGGTGAATTCCCCTACACCGACCCCGCCAGCGCCGGCATGAGAAAGAAATTCGATCTGCCACCAACGCAACCATTGAATGCGTGAACAACTCCTTGCGAAGGACGGAAGTGAAATCTCGCTGTTTGCTTGAAAGATGAGTTGTAAAATTCGAGCAAAAGGATAACAGTCTAAACATCACACGAAAGAAATCGAACACAGTCAAGATTCGAAGGCCAAAAATACTATGAACTACCATTACATGGACGAAAAGAATCAGGAGATCGGACCGGTTTCCTTGGAAAACTTAAAATCATTTCGGCTTGCCGGTGTAATAAAAGATCACACGTTGGTGCGTCCAGAAAGCGGTGGGGCGTGGGTCACCTGTGTATCAGTGGTTGGAAAAGTGGAAACGTCCAATGTGCCTTCGCAATCCCCTACGATGGCCAAAGTTTCCGAAGCGGTGCAACACGCCAGAAGTGTCTGGGTAAATTTGCTAACCAATCCAGTTGGTGGAATGTTTCCTGCATACCAGCAACTAGGTTCGAAGCAAGCGGGCGGTGTTGGTGCTGTATTTATTGCAGTTTATGCAATCATAGCGCTGCTCCTGGTTTATATGACCAAAACTTTTGGCATAATACGCCCCGGCGATTTTGGAGGTTTTCTAAAACTTTTTTTCACCATTTTGGCCTGTTGCCTAACTTGGGCGGCGGCGATGTTTATCATGCGCTTAATTAACCGCCGCGAAGGTGATATTGGAGGCGAAGTCTTTGTCGCGGGAGCCATATCGCTCGTTTGGGCGGTTGACCTTCTTCTGTGTAATATTCTTGGTTTTGGCAATATTGAGGTTTTGGCAATAATCTTTCTCGTTTCAATCTGTATAATAGTGCTTCAGGTGTTCGTCGGGCTCACGCGTATTTCGGGACTTGATGAGCGCATGGGAACATTTATGGTGCCAGTCGTGATCGTTGCAGCCTGCTGGCTTTCTAAAATTATCTTTATGGCTGTGTATGCAGATCAAATGGCTCAAGGAATGTCAGATGAATTAAAGGGTGCATTGTTCAAAGGAGCCTTAATGCAATGAGCGCTACTTATTTTTATCGCGATAATTCCGGCAAGGAAATTGGTCCGCTTGATTTGGCTGCGCTAGCCAAACTGCACGCTGTCGGAATGTTAAATAACAATACTCCGGCACGCCTTGAAAATTCTACAGAATGGAAATCTTTGCGTGAATTTCTGCCGTCATCACCTTTGCAACAAGCCTCGCCAAAATTTTCCAATATATCCATTAGGTGGACATGGGTTTGCCTATTGGTTGCCGTTGCGATCGTATTTTTTGCAAAATATTATGCTGCGCCACCCCACGAAGCCGAAGCTAAACGATCATACTACAAACAGATAAATTTACTCAATGACGGAATCAATCTTGTTAATTTTAAAGAAACGAGCGGGCGGTCGTTTATGGAAACAAATTCTTCAGACTTATCAACCACTCAAAACTATGAGATTGATTTTGAGGCGGAAATCGAATTTGAGCGAGATGTAACAATCAGAGGCGTTACGAGTCATTCTGGAGATCATGAAAGATATGCGGGCAAAATGATTGGCGTAAAAACTGAAGGCGGATGGAGGTTTGGGGCTCCTTACGAATTGCATATATTGAGTGCTTCTAATCCTTTACTACTTTCTCAAGCAGAAAATGACGAAACTTTATCACAGGCTAATGCTTGTGTTAATAATCTAAAGCAGATCGGTTTGGCTTTTAGAATATGGGAAGGAGACCATGGAGATAAATATCCATTTAATGTCGGAATTGCATCGGGAGGAACGATGGAGTATTGCGATAGAACATTGGATGGATTCGATAAAAATACTTTTCTTCATCTTCAGGTTATGTCCAATGAGTTGGCCGCAACAAAAGTTTTACTGTGTCCTTCTGATTCAAAAAGGCCAGCAATAGATTTTGCTCATTTACGCCCAGAAAATGTAAGTTACTTGATACATTCCGGTTTAATTGTAAACGATTCAAATCCCCGTGAAGTTTTGGCGATCTGCCCCACTCATCACGTCGTGGTATTAACAGATGGTTCTGTTATGCAAGTCTCGCCACAACGAATGTCAGAAATTGAAACAAATGTAAAAACGGAGGAGGCTGTATCAAGGGCTAACACCTGCATCAACAATCTTCGGCAGATTGATGGAGCCATCAGTGAATGGGCATTGGAAACTGGAAAATCAGTTGGCACTATTCCTACTATGACAGACGTAAAGCCATACATTAAACTCAACGCCAATGGGGAAGTTCCGTCTTGTCCTTCGGGTGGCACATACACACTCCACCCGGTCGGTTCATATCCACAAGTGACTTGCAGTATTCCTGGACACGTCCTCCCTTGAACTATGCAAAACTATTTTTATTACGACAATTCAGGCAAAGAAATTGGTCCGCTCGATTTGACCACTTTGGCGCAGTTGCGGTTTGCCGGAGTATTGAATGACGACACACCAGTGCGTCCCACTGATTCTGAAAAATGGACACCGTGCCGCGAAGTTGTTGCGGCACCCGCTGACCCTGTGCCAACCCAACCTATAAATGCTGGAACAGGTAAAACTTCGATTCCACCAGCATTGGTTGTGCTGGCAATCATCGGTGCGCTCATTTATGGCGGGACAGTTCTTTACAAATCAATCGCCGCGAGAACGGCGTTGACATACGGATTTGTCCTAGATGGAAAGGAAATGTCCAAAGGACAAATGCCTGAAATAACGGTGGACGGACAGCTTTTCGGAAGCGGTGATCATCTCAAACCCGGCCGGCATGATATTTCCGTCGCCATGCAAAACGTTGAACCGTATGAACAGCATTTCTGGGTTTTTTACGGGATAAAAGATTTGGGGAATCTGCCTTTGGAGACAAGCAAGGGGAATTTGGTTGTAATAGTCAATCCGTCGCCCGCCACAGTGCTTGTGCAGCGTGGCGGTGAAACTGTAAATCAAGGCGCAGCGCCGTTGGACGTGGAAAAATTGCCGGTCGGAAATTACACACTGGTTGTCAAGCGCGGAGATTATCAGGAAACTCGCACCGTTGACGTCCAGCGCCAGCAGACAACGAATGAAACCGTCGAGTTGAATTTGGGCAAGGTAGAATTGTCCTCTGTTCCCGCCGATGCGGAATACGAGATGTCTGGCGGTGGACACCGTTGGCAAGGGAAACTACCCGCACACATTGAAGATGTGCCGGTTGGAAATTATTCCCTGTCTATCACGAGGCGCGATTGGGAATTGGATTCGGTTGTCTCGGCAGTTCGCGGGAGTGTCACAACGAAGAAAATGGAATTTTCCTACGGTTCAATTGAAGTCACGAGCGAACCGACTGGATTGGTTGTCTTAAAAAATGGCGTAGAAATTGGAAAGACGCCAATCACGCTACAAGAATTGAAGCCAGCAACATATAATTTGACCGTTTCCGACGGCGACAACGACCTCATGGCAGATGTCGGCGTCAGCCCGAAGGAAAATGTGAAACAACCTTTTGTTTTTCGCTATGGCATGATTCAGTTAATGAGCGTGCCAGCAGGCGCGACTGTTATTCGCAAAGAAAAAGAAATCGGCAAGACGCCTCTGACTCTTAATCGCGTTCCAGTGGGGAATTCAAGCGTGGGACTGAATCTCAATGGTTATGTGGCAACGAATTTGATTATTTCCGCAGTCGAAAATGCGGTAACGAACTTTTCAGTAAAGTTGACCAGCGAACAGTATCTTCAAGCGATGGGGCAAGCACAAGAAGCCCTTGATTCTGGACAACTTGTCGACGCGAAAGCAGCCATTGCCAAAGCATTGGCTGTTGACCCTGATGATCCCGCCGCAGTTAAATTGCAAGCAACAATCGGAGAAGCTGAACAGGCTGCGGAAAAGGCTCGCTTACAGTCTGAACAACAAGCAGCGTCCGAAAAACGGCAGGCGAATGAAAAGCGGTTTCAACATCTAATTGCTTCGACTCAAAATGCGAGACTTTTTCCTAATTACACAAGAACATACTCTGCTCCATTCAATAAAGTGTGGAATTCGACGCTCAATATTCTAACGCAACAAAAAGAAGAATCAATTCATTCAAACGCTGAAACGGGAATTATTACGACCACCTCCACTCAACATTCGATATTGATACTTAGTCTGCACGCTAACCAGTATTTAATATTTGTAGAGCAAAATGCTGACAATACAACTACTATTAATCTTGATCTGATAAGTTATTTTGCCGATTTCAACAATGGTAGTCCTACATGGAGGCAAATGTCATCTGATTTCTTGCAGTCAATGGCAAATGGGTTTTTGGACAAAATTGGCCGAGGCTTAAACCCACCGGTGCCGAAATAAACGCCTCCACATCCTTACGTCTTTGTATTGGCTTATTTTGTTCGGAATCGGTGCAATCCGCGTAATTTGTGGCTGATGCGGGGCGTTTCGACTTTAGGCTGGACTTTTTGAGCGGCGTTTATCGGCATTTTCCCATGTCAAAAACCGCCAAGGCCGGTGACGCAACCAAAAGCAGCCTGCCGTTTGAAGACGCCTTGAAAAACTGGAAGGTGTCGTTTTTCAAAATGGCTTCCATGCCCCTTTGGTTTGGTCGTGAATCAAGAGGCTGACACCAACTCCGGAAATTCACGCGACGCGGCGAACTGACACCTGCCGCGCATCCTATGCCGGCGATTTGACCGTTCGTATGTTCGGTTTGCAGGATTGGAGTTGACGGATTCCTGGGATTAAAGGATGATCTTCCGGTATGGCGGAAACAGTATCTTCAAAACGGCCGTCTGAATGACGGTCGTCCGGCTGTGTTCTTCCTCGGTAAAGCGGGATCGGCCTGCCAGACAATGTCGTTCCCGTGACATCTGTGCCGTGAAAATTTCAAACACGGAGTCGGCAGGCTCAAAAACGAGAATTGAAAAAGAATTAAACAATGAAATCAAAATGTTTGCGTATGTGTGTCCTGTCGGTGGCGGCAGGCGGGATTGGTGTGCTGATGTCGGGCTGTGTCGTTGAGCCGGATGGACGGGTGGTGTTCCGGCCGGTGGTGTATGTCGCACCGCAGCCGGTATATGTCGCTCCGGCGCCGGTGGTGCTGGAAGAACCAGTGATGGTTCCTGACACTTATGTCTGGGATGGTGACGAATTCGTCGGTGTCGTTGGCGACCAGTATTTCTACTTGGGACCCGGTGATGTGTGGCTGGTCTGTGAACCCTTCCGGTTGGAGCGTTTCCATGGATGGGAAAGGGGGCATGCTGATTGGCGGGAGCACGCCATCCGCAATGATCGTTTCCGAAAAGATGCCCGGGGTCATGTCCAGCCGGTTGGGCATGGCGGGCCGGCAAAGTCTGCCCCGAGGAAGAATGATGAAAAGGGCGGGCGTTGATTGTTGTTCCTGAAAGTTTCGATCTGAACTGAAAGCCGTTTTTCTTGTCTTTCGATAAGGAAAGCGGCTTTTCATTTGTTCCAGCCGGGTTGGATTGTTTGGACGGCGAAGGGCGATTCTCCCCAGTCTCCGATGCCACAGTTCCGGCCGGAAAATCGAATGCAGTGAGCGGGCGTTGTGATTTCCTTGACCGGTGGGAATTTGCAATTTCCGCGATTTTTTTACTGGTTTCAAAACTCTTTGGTGATAATCTGTGGGCATAGTCAACCCAAATCACACTTATGGAAATCATCTTCAACTGCCCCAATTGCAGTCAGGAACTGTCCGTGGATGCCGCAGGCGCCGGTTCGGAAATCCCATGCCCCACTTGCGGTGAAAACATCACCATTCCCGAAAAAAACGGGAAACCCGCTCCAGCCGCGTCCGAGGAAGTCAGCGCGCCGAGCCTCGCGCCCAGCGCCATGGCGTCGTCCGCCGCCGCCAAGGTGGAATTCCATCTCAAGGTGCCGGTGCGGGCCACGTCCGGCGAAAGTCTCATCAAAAAAGCGGCCGTGCCGCTCGAAGCCGTCGCCAAGGGCGCGGACAAGCAGATTCGCGTGCGGACCGTGCGCCATGACAAGTGCATTGACGCCGGTCATGACAAGTTTGACGAGATCGTCTCAAAAAGTCTGGCGGAGGTCGGCGAGCACAACATCATCAGCGTCCACACCATCAGTTACGAGCACTTTGACGTGCAAACCCAGAAAGTGATGACGGATTACGGGCTGGTGATCATTTACCGGGGCTGATTTCAATTTGCCCGTCTTGACTTGCCGATTCCAGCCCGTTACTTTCGCCGCATGAACCGCCGGTTCGTTTTTTTGCTGTTGTTGATTGCGGGCGCGATGCTGCTGCCGTTCCGCTCGCCGGCACCGTTGTATTACACTCCGGGCGAGGGCTGGTATTATGAGCCTTACGGCCAGAAGGCGAACTGGCAGCGACCGCGCGCCAAGGAGCAGCTGGAGGTGGCGGAGCAGGCGTTTACCAACAAAAATTACAATGTGACGCTCCATGCGGCGCATCGCATCGTGCGGGTGTGGCCGCTTTCGGATTATGCGCCGCGCGCCGAATATCTCATCGGCCGCTGCCTCGAAACATCGGGCAAGGACGAGGCGGCGTTCAAAGCCTATGAGGCCATCATCAACAAGTATCCGCACAGCGAAAGTTACGAAGACGTGCTGTGGCGTCAGTATGAAATTGCCAACCGTTTTCTTGGCGGTGAATTTTTCAGGCTGTGGGGCACCATCCCGCTTTACCGCTCGATGGATGAAACGGCCAAGCTGTTCAGCACCATTGTCACCAACGGGCCTTTCAGCGACGTTGCGCCGCATGCGCAATTGCGCATCGGTGCGGCGCGCGAGAAGCAGAAGGATTATCCCGACGCGGTGAAGGCCTATGCCACCGCCGCCGACCGCTACTACAACCAGCCGGTCATTGCCGCCGACGCGCTTTACCGCGAAGGCTTGTCGTATCAAAAGCAGGCGTCCACCGCCGAATATGACCAGGGCACCGCCGCGCAGGCCATCGCGGCCTACACGGATTTCCTCACGCTGTTCCCCGATGACAAGCGCGTGCCGGACGCGCAGAAGGCGATCATCGCGCTCAAGATGCAGCAGGTGGAGGGCAATTTCAGGATTGCGCAGTTTTACGAGCAGAACAAGGTTTTGAACGCGGAGCAAAGGCGTGTTGGGGCGCTGGTTTATTACAACCAGGTGTTGCAGCTCGACCCCAACTCGCCGTTCGCCGCGCAGGCGCGCCAGCGCATCGAACAACTCAAGCAGCGCGTCCCCAACCCGCCCGCCAGTTGAAATGCGCCCGCTGATTTTTTTTGCGATTTGCGTGTCGGCGTTTTTGTCCGCCGGTTGTGCCGGCTACCACCTCGGACCGGTCAACGGTGTGGTCGCCGGTGAAAAATCCGTTGAGATCGTTCCCTTCAACAACCAGACACTGCAGCCGCGCCTGGGCGACGCGGTGACGCAGGCGCTGCGCGAGCGGATGCAGACCGACGGCACCTATCGCCTCGCCACCCGCGATCCCGGCGATGTCGTCGTCACCGGCGTGATAGCCAGCTATCGCCGCGAAGGCGTGAGCTTTTTGCGGACGGATGTCACGACGGCGGAGAATTACCGCGTGGAACTCACCGCGCACGTCACGGCGCGCGACCGCGCCACGGGCAAGGTGTTGCTCGACAAAAATGTGAAAGGCTACACGCTTGTCCAGGTGGGAACGGATTTGGCAGACTCCGAGCGCCAGTCAACGCCGCTGCTGGCGGAGGATCTGGCGCGCAACATCACAGAACTGCTGACCGAAGGCGCATGGTAGAAACCGCCGGAACCGGTTTGCGGCTTCCAATGCCTGTTCCCCGATAAAACCCAACCGGTAAGTTTTCCAGTCAAGGACACCCGGTCGCGCTGGCGATCGCGTTTATTGCCGTTTCCACCAACTGGTCAGCCCCTTCGATTTTTGCTGGGTCTGCGGGAACTGGGATTGTTGCCGTAGCAACAGGCTGCGCGCCGCTTCGAGGGTCATGATAAATTCATCGTAGCTCAAGTAGCGGTCTCCCGGATTTTTAGCCAGCACCTTCACCAGCGCGTCACTTGCCGGCTGAGTGATTTCCGGCACGACCAGATTTGGCGGTGTCAGCGGTGTGTTGACCTGGGCGACGATGACCTCCTCAATGGTCGGCGCGTCGAATGGCACATGGCCGGTCATCGCGTGATACAACGTCGCGCCGAGGCTATACATGTCGGACAAAAAAGTTTCCGGCTCGCGCTTGATTTTTTCCGGCGCGACATAATATGGCGTGCCCCAAGTCACGTCTTCGACTTCGTGTTCCACGTCGGCTTTGCGCGCGAGGCCGAAATCAATGAGCTTCGGCTCGTGGTCGGCGTTGAAGAGGATGTTGCCCGGCTTGATGTCGCGGTGGAGCAGGTCGTATTTGAGCGCCATGTCGAGCGCGGAGGCGATTTTGATGCCGATGTCGAGCACGTCGAGTTCGGGCAGCAGGCGCAATTTTTCGATGCGCGCGTCCAGGCTGCCGCGGTCGGCCAGCTCCATGACGAGATATTGCTGTCCTTCCCATTCGTCGAACGTGTAGAGGTGGACGATGTTCGTGTGGTTCAACCGTGCGCAGGCGCGGGCCTCGCGGTAAAAAGCCTCCAGCGCCTTCGTATCCTGGAGCAGCTCCTTCTTCATCAGCTTCACCGCCACCATGCGTTCCAGTGTGGTGTCCCAGGCGCGATACACCGTGCCCATGCCGCCCGACCCGATGATGCTCCGCAGCTCGAATTGCCGCAGCATCATCGGCATCATAATGGGATGGCCGCATTTGGTGCAGGGCACCGTGCCCAGCGGCTGCAAATCGCCGGGGATGAAAACCTTCGTCTCACACCAGCCGCAGGTGACCATTCGTAATTGTTCGCTCATGCTTTGAGTTAATTTAGCACCCCTTGGGCATCCGACAACGCATTTTTTCCCCGCAAAAACACTTTGACAAATGGAAAGAAATGGTGTTTCTTATCGCCGGTTAAACATGAGAACCACGTTTGCAATCAAGATGCTGAAGCACGCGCCGGTCATTGGCTGCATGGCCAACTGGCAGCGCGGCTCCCGTCCATCGGGCATCGTGGGGTTGAAATTCTAAACGAGCGAACGATTTTCAGGAACCCGCGATTGCCAAGTCAATCGCGGGTTTTCTGTTTTCAAGCCAAAACCAAAATGAAAGGAAAGACATGAACATAAACAAAACAAGGGTGCCGGCCGAGTTCGGCCCCGAAACGCGCTTTGAGCTGCGGCCCGCGCCGCCCGCGCCGTTCCGCGCGACCCGGGAAACCGAGTTCGAGCGGCTCAAAACCAGGCTCCTCACCGAGCAACTGGCCGGGGCGACGCCGGAGTTGAACACTCCGCTGCGGCGCGCGGCCAACGAAGCCGCCGCGCTGGCGTGGGTGACGTTTTACCCGCTGCTGGTGTTCCCGGTGCTGTTCGAGGAAAAAACCGCCGCTGCCGTGCGCCAAGTCGAACGGCAAACGCGCATTTACGCGGACAGCCGCGAACTCGTCGCCGCATGAAAACGCACCAGTTTGAAACGGAAGCAATGCGCGTGCGGGGAGCCGTTTGCGCGGGCGAAATTATTCGCGCCCGCGCCAACGGCTGCTCGCGCGCTCTTTTGTTTCCGGGAAATAACCTCCGGAGCGCGATCCACAAAATTCATTTCTCCTCGACGCGCTGAATCCGCGCGCCGAGCTTCCGCAACTTGGCGTCCATCCGCTCGTAGCCGCGGTCCAGATGGTAAATCCGGTTCACCTGCGTCGTGCCCTTGGCCGCCAGCCCGGCAATCACCAGCGCCGCCGACGCGCGCAAATCGCTCGCCATCACCGGCGCGCCGCTCAACGGCCGCCCGCCCTTCACAATCGCGCTCGGTCCCTCGATCTCGATGTCCGCGCCCAGCCGCGCCAGCTCGCTCACGTGCATGAAGCGCGACTCGAAAATCCGCTCGGTGATGATGCTGATGCCCGGCGCCTGCGTGAACAGCGCCGTCATCTGCGCCTGCACGTCTGTCGGAAAACCGGAATACGGCAGCGTCGTCACGTCCGACGGTTTCAATTTTCCCTTTCGCCGAACGACTAGATTTGAGCCGCGCTTTTGAACGCTCACGCCCGCCTCGTTCAATTTGTCAAATACCGCCCGCAGGTGATCCGCTCGCGCGCCGTGGATGGTGATTTCGCCGTTCGTCGCGGCGGCGGCGATGGCAAACGTCGCCGCTTCAATCCGGTCGGGAATAACCTCGTGCTCCGCGCCATGCAATTTCTTGACGCCGGTGACGGTGATGGTTGGGCTGCCCGCGCCGAAAATTTTCGCGCCCATCGCGCACAGAAACTGCGCCAAATCCACGACCTCCGGCTCACACGCCGCGCTTTCGATGACTGTGACGCCGTCGGCCAGCGCTGCCGCCATCATCACGTTCGCCGTGCCGAGCACCGTCGAGCCGGCGCGTCCGCCGAGAAACATCGGTGCGCCGCAAAGTTTCCTCGCTGTCGCGTCCACATAGCCACCCTCGATTTTGATTTTTGCGCCGAGCGCCTCGAAGCCTTTCAAGTGCAGATTGATGGGCCGCGCGCCGATGATGCAGCCGCCGGGTAGCGAAATCCGCGCCCGGTGCAGCCGGCCCAGCAGCGGTCCGGCGATGCAAATCGAACCACGCATCTTCCGCACCAGTTCATAATCCGCGTAGCCGCGGATTTTTTTCGCCCGAACGATGAGCGTGCCGTCAGCAAGCTTGGCTGACGCGCCGAGCGAGGCGAGGATTTGCGCCATGAACCGCGTGTCGCTCAAGTCCGGCACACGCCGGATGACGCACGGTTCATCCGTCAGCAGCGTTGCCGCCATGATGGGAAGCGCGGCGTTTTTGCTGCCGCTGATTTCCACTTCGCCGTGCAATGGCACGCCGCCTTTGATCAAAAAACTTTCCATGATTGTTAACGCAAAGAAGCAAAGGAGCAAAGTCGCGGAGAAAAATGGAATTCTCTAAACTCTGCGTCTTGGCATCTTTGCGTCTTTGCGTTGAATTTAATATCGAGCAATCAAAATTCTTTCGCGTTGACTGTAATCCTCCTGCACCGCCTCGACAATCCACTTTTCATTTTCAAAAACGGCCTTGACTGCCTCCGCCTGGCCGTCACCGAATTCCAGCATAATTTTCCCATCCGGCTTGAGGAACGGCTTCGCCTCCGCCGCAAGCTTCCGGTAGAAATCCAGCCCGTCCGCGCCGCCGTCGAGCGCGGCGCGCGGATCAAAATCGCGGACCTCCGGCTGGAGCGTGGCAATTTCGGCGGACGGAATGTAAGGCGGATTACTGATGATCAAATCGAAGCGTTCACTTTTCGGCAGCGTGGCAAAGCCGTCGCTTTGCAGAAATTCAATCTGTTCTGCAACTTGGTTTCGTGCTGCATTTTCTTTCGCCAAGGCAAGCGCTTCCGCAGAGATGTCCGTGGCGAGAATTTGAGCTGTTGCACATTTTGTCGCGAGCGCGATGGCGATGCAGCCGGTGCCTGTGCCGAAGTCTAGGGCGGTAGGGACACTGGTTTGGGAGGGACGGCGTGTCGCCGTCCCTGAATTTGGGTCGCCGACACGGCGACCCTCCCAAATTGAATTAAGAAATTGCCAGCCGAGTTCGGCGAGCAGTTCCGTTTCCGGCCGCGGCACGAGGGCGTGGCGGTTCACGGCGATTTCACAACCGCAAAAAGAGGTTGAGCCGACGATGTGCTGGAGCGGCTCGCGCTGGCCGCGGCGTTTGACGAGTTCGCGCAGCGCGTCCATTTCCGCCGGTGTCAGCACGCGATCGAAGTTCAAATACAACTTCATCCGCGGCAGCTTGAGCGCGTGCGCGAGGAGCAATTCGGCCTGCAGGCGCGGCGGCTCGGCGCCTTTTTTGCCAAGGAAATCCGCGCTCTTTTGTATCGCCTCAAGAACGGTCATGGTTTTTTCGCCTTCGGTTTGTCGTCGTCATATTTGACATGAAATCCAATTTCGCGGCGTTTAGGTTCGGGTGGCGTCATCAACTGGCGGATGGCGTCGAACACAATCTTGAATTGTGCGTCGTATTTGTTCTCCAAGGCGGCGAGCTTGCGGGAAAGTTCGGCGTTGGAGGCGAGCATCTGCCGCAGCCGCACGAAGGCGCGGACGACTTGCACACTGGTCAGCGCAGCGCGTTCGCTGTTCAGGACGTTTGCCAGCATCAACGCGCCGTGTTCGGTGAAGGCGAAGGGGAGATGCGGCGAAAACTTGATTCGGACGAGGTGGTCACAATTTGTGACCACCTCCATTTTCTCCCTTTCCGTCAATTGAAACATGAAATCTTCCGGGAAACGGGTGGCATTCCGTTTGACGGCTTGATTCAAAACTTTGGTTTCAACGCCATAAATCTCCGCCAAGTCGGCGTCGAGCATGACTTTCTCGCCGCGAATCAAAAGGATGCTGCGTTCAATGCGTTCGGTGGGAATGAGAATGGCTGGCGAATTCACAAGCCGAGCCTGCCAAAAAAACTATTTTCCTTCAATCCCTTTGAGATAGGCAAAAATGAGTTCCGGCAGGTCGTGGCTGTAACCGCCTTCGAGCAGGCTGAAGAACGGCAGGCCCAGTTCGCGCAGCGACCGGCCGATCCAATGAAAATCCTCCGCCAGCAAAGTGCCGTTGGCCAGCGGGTCGTGCGCGCAGGCGTCAAAACCGGCGGACACGGCGACGAGGTCAGGTCGGAAATTTTTCAAATTGCCGAGCGAACGGGCAAGTGTGGCGCGATACGATTCGCGCGGCGTGTCCGGCGCGACGGGATAATTGAAGGAGTTTGTCCCGGCATTCGCCGCGCCGGTGCCGGGAAAGCAGGGGAACTGGTGGACGGAGAAAACCGCGCAGCCGGGCCGGTCCAGCAAAATGGCTTCCGTGCCGTTGCCGTGATGCACGTCGAAATCGAAAACGGCGACGCGTTTTGTTCCGGTTGCCAGGGCTTCGAGCACGGCGATGGCGGTGTTGTTCAGGTAGCAAAAACCCATCGCGTGGTCGCGCGTGGCGTGATGGCCGGGCGGGCGCATGAGGCTGAAGACATTTTCACCGGCGCGCGCGGCTTTCAGCGCGTCGAGCGCGGCGGCGACGGCCGTGCGCGCAAAGCCGGCGATGTTTTCGCAAAACGGGGTATCGTCGTCGAAATCGCGCGGGATTTGCAGGCGCGCCAGGAGTTCCGGCGAGTGGGCGCGGAGAATTTGCGCGTCTTCCGCCCGGCCCGGCCCGGTCCAGCGGAGTTGCAGTTCCGTCTGGCTTTTCAGCCGCTCGACGGCGCTGCTGATTCGCTCCGGCCGTTCGGGATGGCCCTCGTGCGAATAGCCGGTGCAGCGTTCGTCGGTGATGATTTTCATTGCGCCGCAACCATCGTTAGCAAAAGATTCGGCAGGAATAAATTATGAAAAGCAAATTGTTTGTCGTTGCGGCTGCATTTGGCGTGTTTACCTTCGGCGCTGGCGCGTGGGATTACGAAGGGCATCACGCCATCAACGAGCTGGCGCTGGCGTCGTTGCCGAAGGATTTTGGCGGATTTGAGATGACGCCCGCGTTGAAAGGGCGCATCGAATTTCTGGCGGGCGAGCCGGACCGCTGGCGGAACGTGGGCGATCTGCCGTTGAAAAATTTCAATCCCCCGGATCATTACATTGATTTGGAGGATTTGAAGCTTTACGACCTGACGCCGGAGACGCTGCCGATGATGCGCTACGATTTCGCGGCGGACATCGCGAGGGCGCGCGCGGCGCATCCCGAAAAGTTTCCGCCGATTGATCCGGACAAGGACGCCGACCACACGCGCGAGCTGGACGGATTTTTGCCGTGGGCCATCACGGAGAACTACGAGAAGTTGAAATCCGATTTCAGTTCGCTGAAGGCGTTCCGGCAATATGGCGGCACGCCGGAGGAAATTGCCAACGCGCAGGCGGACTGCATTTATGTGATGGGCGTGATGGGGCACTACGTCGGCGACGGTTCCCAGCCACTCCACACGACGGTGCATTTCAACGGGTGGATTGGCGACAATCCGAAGGGCTACACGACCCGGACGACGTTTCACCCGTGGATTGATGGCGGCTATTTCAAAAAAACCGGCGGGATAAAGGTGGAAACGCTCGTCGGAAAAATACAGCCTGCCGCGCGCATCGCCAACGCGGATCAGCCGGACGGGGTTTTTCGGGCGGCGGTGAATTATCTTGTCGAGCAAAACAAACTGGTCGAGCCGCTTTATGAATTGGAAAAAAACGGCCAGCTCACCGGCGAGCCCGGCAAGGGCATGGATGGCCTGCCGTTTCTTGACGGACAGCTCGTCAAGGCCGGGCAGATGCTCGGCAACATCTGGCTGACCGCCTGGCTCGAAGCGCCGGAGGACACCTATCTCGAACGCCAGCTCCAGCAGCGCGCCGACGCCAACGCGGCGACAAAATGAGCGGGGGAACGGCCACGCGCGTCGCTGCGGTGACCGGATTTCTGGCCGTGGCACTTGGCGCTTTCGGCGCGCACGGCTTGAAAGACATCCTCGCGCAAAATGGCACGGCGGCGATTTGGGAAAAAGCCGTGTTCTACCACTTCATCCACGCCGTGATGCTGTTCCTGCTTGCCGGACGAAAACCGTTTTCCGCCGGCGCGTGGTGCTGTTTCCTGGCGGGCATTGTGTTTTTTTCCGGTTCGCTCTATTTGCTCGCGCTGACGAACCAGCATTGGCTTGGCGTCATCACACCCTTCGGCGGCGCGGGCCTTCTGGCCGGCTGGGTCTGTCTGTTTTTCAACGCCGCCAAATCCGACAAAAATTAACCGGAACGACACGTGATTGACACGCGCCTTTGGAAGCATTGGCGTGTGGAATCCATTATTGAACCCGTTCGCCTGCTGGCCAATTCTTCTGTGCATTACGCCGCCCGGCTGGCGCGGGATGCCGGGGAAATCCGCGCCGCGCAGGCCTTGCGCTTTGAGGTTTTTAATGTCGAACTCGGCGAAGGACTGGAAGAGTCCCATGCCACCGGACTCGACGAGGACCCGTTCGACGCCGTCTGCGATCATCTCATCGTCGAACATCTGCCGTCGCGGAAGATTGTCGGCACCTATCGGCTGCAAACTGGTGTGAGCGCCGCGAAGAATCTTGGCTACTACTCCGCGCAGGAATTTGAATTTGATGTTTTTGAACCCCTGCGCGCTGAAATCATCGAATTGGGCCGTGCCTGCGTTCATGGCCAGCATCGCAACCTCGTCGTTCTCGGACAGCTTTGGAAGGGAATCGCCGGCTACGCACAATCCCACGGCGCGCGCCGCCTTTTGGGTTGCAGCTCCATCACGTCGCAGGATCCGGCGGTTGGCGCGTCCGCCTACTCGGAATTGTTCCGAAAACATCTGTCGCCGCCGCAGTTGCGGACCCGCCCCAAGCCCGAATACGATTGTCCGCTGGATTGTTTGTCGGACGAATCCGAAAAGATTCCAAAACTTCTGCGCGCCTATTTGAGCATCGGCGCAAAAATCTGCGGGCCACCGGCGCTGGACCGGCAGTTCAAAACGATTGATTTTCTTACCTTGCTCGACTTGGAGGAGATGTCTCCCTCGGCGCGGCAGCGTTTTCTGGATTGACCGCCGCATCCAATCCGTTTGAAATCCGCACATGAATGGACTGTGCCGGCATCCGCTCCGCGTTACCGGAAGGTTTTTCTGGTTTGCCGGCGCTTTGTTTGCCGCGGTTCTCGACTTCCTGCTGCGCTGCGCGTTCCGCCCGGAAAATTCGACGCCAACCGTCCGAGCGTTCTGGCTGCAACGTCATGCACGGCGCATGTTGAAAATCATCAGGCTGGAGGCGCGCGTCGGCGGACCGGTTCCGACGCGCGGCCTACTCGTCTCCAACCACCTGGGCTACCTCGACGTTCTGGTGCTTGCGTCGCTTGCACCGGCGGTGTTTGTGGCCAAGAGCGAGGTGAAAAGCTGGCCGGTCATCGGCTGGCTCACACAACTGGGCGGAACATTGTTTGTGGATCGCGGACGCCGCACGCACGTCAGCCGGGTGAACGATGCAATTCAGGCCGCGCTGAACCGGGGCGCGCTGGTGGTTTTGTTCCCGGAAGGAACCAGCTCCGACGGACGGACGGTTTTGCCGTTCAAATCGTCGCTGCTCGAACCGGCGGCGCAATCCGCGCATCCGCTCGCGGTCAGCGCGATCCAATACTCCATCGAGGACGGCGACGCGGGCGCGGAGGTTTGTTATTGGGGCAGCCACACTTTTTTTTCACATCTGCTGCACCTGTTCAGCAAACGCGCCGTCCGCGCCACGGTTTGCTTTGCGCCCTTTCAACGAACCGGGTGTGACCGCAAGCAACTGGCGCTGCAACTGCGCAGGGAAATCTTGAGACTGAAGGCTGGTGGGCCCGCTCGGATTTGAACCGAGGACCAAGCGATTATGAGTCGCCTGCTCTAACCGCTGAGCTACGGGCCCAACACATTGAAAACAAACGAGTTACTAACGTTTTGCTTGCCTCAATTTTATAATTGTATCCCGATTTTGTATCCCGTAGAATGTTGGCGCTTATGACAACATCAAACGCAGATGCAAGACCGGATACAAAGCCTGAAAAACCAACGCGCAACGCCGCCATTTCGCCGGACGGCAAATGGCATTCGTTTCCCAAAGTTCCAAACTTGGTGCAATACGTCAGCACAGGCACCTATTTTGGGCGGGTGAAGATTGGGGGCAAGACATTTCGTGAAAGTCTTGAAACGGATGTTTTCACAACCGCAAAGCTCCGCTTGCCCGACTTTATCAAAAAAAGACGCAAACTTGCAGCCCGCCCCATCGCCGGGACATTCGGTAATGCCCGCGCGCTTTATGAGGCAGACTTGGCCACTGATCACACCTTGAAGGAATCCAGCAAACTTTATCGGCGCAAGTGCATCCAGGCTTTGATCCGTTCATGGCCGGGACTTGATGAAACGGCCCCGGCCAAAATCACCGAGACCGATTGCCGCGAATGGGCTGGACGCTTTGCCGCCGCCTACAGCACAAGCGTTTTTAACAACACATTAAGCACCCTGCGATTCATTTTAACGCGTGCAGGTGTCGGCCACGATGACAACCCCGCCCTGAAAATCAAACGGCTTGGCGTGAAGCCCAAGCAGCTTCAGTTGCCCGAACCGGCGCAGTTCAATCAGTTGCTTCACTTCATCGAGACCAGCGGCGCGGCGCTGGCCCAGCCTTGCGCTGACTTTGTCCGTTTTCTCGCATTTTCCGGTTGCCGTCTTTCCGAAGCACGGCAAGTTACCTGGGCGGATGTGGACTGGCCGCGCGGCGAAATCAAAATCCAAAACGCCAAACGCGCCCGCACGTCACAGGCGCATGAAGTCCGTTTTGTTCCCATCATTCCGCCCATGCGTGAACTGCTGGAAAAATTAAAGCCGTCGAATCTCGCGTCCTCCGACACGGTTTGCCGGGTTGGCGAGTGTGAAAAATCGCTGACACGCGCTTGCAAGCTGGCACAGGTTGCGCGCATCACACACCATGACTTGCGACATTTGTTTGCCACGCGCTGTATTGAGGCAGGCGTGGACATTCCGACTGTTTCCCGCTGGCTGGGGCATTCCGACGGTGGCGCGCTGGCAATGAAAGTTTATGGCCACTTGCGGCGGGAGCACAGCGCGATCATGGCGCAGAAGGTGACATTCCAAACCACATGAATCGCCAAATGCCAAATCGGCACACGGTCACGTCCCTCTCGAAAAATAGACATTCCCGACCGATTGCATCCCAATTTTTATTTGCCCGCATCTCGTTTTGAAATACTCTGCCCCTGTATTTCGCCAAATTCATGAACACCTTGCGCCAGCTTGCCGCCGAGCCGTCCACAATCCCGACGCGCACCAGTTGGTATCTGGCCGATCTTGCCGAGGCCAAGGGGCGTCAGGAACTGTTCACCCGCCAGACGCCGCAGAAATTGAAAGTCCTCCGCGAACACGCGCTCATTGAAAGTGCCGTTTCGTCCAATCGCATTGAAGGTGTCGAGGTGGACAAATCCCGCATCGGCACGCTGATGTTCGGCAAGCCGGCCTTGCGTGACCGCGACGAGGAGGAGGTGCGCGGCTATCGCAATGCCCTGAAACTCATCCACGAATCCGGCGCGAAGCTGCCGATCACCGAGGCCACCATCAAAAAGCTCCACAAGTTGTGTCGTGGTGACATCTGGGATGCCGGCCAATACAAGGAAAAGGACGTGGACATCATCCAGACCTACGCCGACGGCCGCAGCCGGGTCCGCTTCAAATCCGTGCCGGCCAGACAGACCGCGCAGGCGATGGCGGAAATGGTCGAATTGTGGCAGCACGGTCTGCGCGAAAAATGGGTGCATCCGCTGGTGCTTGTCGCCGCGCTCAATTTTGATTTTCTCTGCATCCATCCGTTTCGCGATGGCAATGGCCGCGTCTCGCGCCTGCTCTTTCTGCTCGGTTGCTACCATTGTGGGCTGGAAGTTGGCCGTTATGTCAGCCTTGAGCGCATCATCGAAGACAACAAGGAGCGTTACTACGAAGTGCTGGAGCAAAGTTCCCAGCGCTGGCATCAGGGGAAACATGATGCCTGGCCCACGCTGAATTTTTTGCTCTTCATGCTCACGCAAGCCTGCAAGGAATTTGAGCAGCGTGTCGGCCAGATCAAAAGCCCGCGTGGTGCTAAAACCGAACTGGTGGAACATGCCATTGAATCCACCGTCGGCGAATTCGGCATTACCGACCTGGAACGCGCCTGCCCCGGTGTCAGCCGTGACATGATCCGGCTCTTGTTGCGCGATTTGAAAGCCACTGGAAAAATTGAGTGTCTTGGTCGGGGACCCGGGGCAAAATGGCGAAAGAGGGTAATGTCTTGAAAAGAGGGTAATAAAAGAGGTATTAAACAATCGTCATGGCTAAAAGGAACAATCAGAAACCTGCCAACGGCTCCGCCCTCGACTTCGAAGCCCAGCTTTGGGCCGCCGCTGACAAGATGCGCGGGCACATGGACGCCTCGGAATACAAGCACGTCTGCCTCGGCCTCATCTTCCTCAAATACATCTCCGACGCCTTCGAGGAAAAACGCGAGCAACTGCTCTTCGGCTTCTCCGATCCCAAGAGCGAATGGTTCATCAAGGACGAACCGCAACGCGCCGAAGCCGCCGAGAATCGCGATGAATATCTCGCCGCAAATGTCTTCTGGCTGCCGACCGAAGCCCGCTGGCACACCATCAAGGCCAAGGCCAAGTCGCCGGAGATCGGCAAGGTCATTGACGATGCGATGGGCGCGATTGAGCGCGAGAATCCCACGCTCAAAGGCGTGTTGCCGCGCGATTACGCCCGGCCCAGCCTCGACAAAGTCCGGCTCGGCGGACTCGTGGACATCATCAGCAACATCGGCTTCAACGAATCGGCGGCGAAGTCCAAGGACGTGCTCGGGCGCGTCTATGAATACTTTCTCGGCAAGTTCGCCAGCGCGGAAGGCAAGGGCGGCGGCGAGTTCTACACCCCGCAATGCGTCGTGCAGGTGCTCGTCGCCATGCTTGAACCCTACAAAGGCCGCGTGTTCGATCCGTGCTGCGGATCGGGCGGCATGTTCGTGTCCTCGGAAAAATTCGTGGAAGAACACGGCGGGCGCGTGGGCGACATCGCGGTTTACGGGCAGGAATCAAACTACACCACCTGGAAACTGGCGCGGATGAATCTCGCCATTCGCGGCATTGACGCCAATCTCGGCCCGCGCAACGCCGACAGCTTCCGGCAGGATTTGCATCCCGACCTCAAGGCCGATTTCATTCTCGCCAACCCGCCGTTCAACATGAGCGATTGGGGCGGCGAAAACCTGCGGCAGGACGTGCGCTGGAAATTCGGGATGCCGCCGGTGAGCAACGCCAACTACGCCTGGATTCAGCATTTCATCCACCACCTCTCGCCCGTGGGCGTGGCGGGATTCGTCATGGCGAATGGTTCAATATCCTCGCAAACCTCGAACGAAGGCGAGATTCGCAAGGCCATTGTTGAAGCCGACCTCGTGGATTGCATTGTCGCTTTGCCGGGGAAATTATTTTACACCACACCAATTCCGGTTTGTCTTTGGTTTATCGCGAGGGATAAGAAAAACCATAAGCATCGTGACCGGCGCAATGAAACTCTCTTTATTGATGCAGGCGAACTTGGTAGTGAAGCCGATAGAACACATATCGAACTTAGCTCATCAAATGTTGAGAAAATTTCATCAGCCTATCGAGCATGGCGTGGTGAAAAAGGTGCAGGTAAATATGAAAATATTGCCGGATTTTGTAGGGCGATCAAAACAACGGAAATAGCGGCTCAGGGATATTCGTTAACACCGGGTCGGTATGTTGGCACTGAAGCATTGGAGGAAGATGCTACGCCGATCCGCGAGCAGATCAAAATGTATGGTAAGAAGTATCGCGACTTAAAATCTGAAGCTGAGCGCCTTGATGAATCAATTTTAGCATATCTTGAGAAACTTGAAAAATGAGTCCGCTCACGCGCATATGCGAACTTGTTCGAGAAGTGGACGAACGAAAACCACCTTCTTCAACAGTCGTTTTCTCGGTCTCTGAGGGTCGCGGAATAGTCCCGCAGTCAGAAATCTTCACAAAGCAGATTGCAACAACAGACAAATCGAAATATAGACGAATCCAATATGGAGACGTCGTGTATAATCCCTATTTGCTTTGGAATCGTGCAGTAGGTGTTTGTTTTTCAGGAGGCGGTGGCTGTGTGTCTCCAGCATATCCCGTCTTGCGTCCTTTACAAACAGGGGTTGAGCGTTTTCTACATTATTTCTTCAGGTCGCCGACCTTCACAAATGCCATTGATGCAATTGCAACTGGTTCGGTCACACGCCGACGCACAGCACCATTGACTGAAATTCTTGATCTTGAATTTGAGCTGCCCTCTTTTGGAGATCAAAGAAACGCCAATCATTTACTTTCTGTTTTAGATAAAAAGATTGAGTTAAATCGGCAAATGAACAAGACGCTTGAAATATTGGCACAAAGCCTTTTCAAATCTTGGTTCATGGACACCACCCAAGCCAGCCTCCCCAAAGGCTGGCGCGAATTACCATTGTCGCAAGCAATCGAAGTTAATCCACCGCGTCAGCTCCGCAAAGGTGAAATCGCTCCTTATCTTGAAATGGCAAATCTTCCGACTCAATCGGCCCGCGCGTTGGATGTGGCAAACCGTGAGTTTAGTTCTGGGATGCGATTCAAGAACGGCGATACGCTTGTTGCACGCATTACGCCGTGTTTGGAAAACGGCAAAACATGTTTTGTTGATTTCCTTCGTGATGGAGAAATTGGCTGGGGTTCTACTGAATACTTAGTCTTGCAACCAAAGCCGCCGTTGCCACCAGAGTTTGCCTATTTTCTTGCCCGCACCGAAGAATTGCGCGTCTTCATGATTTCAAATATGACCGGAACAACCGGACGTCAGCGAGTTCCAGCTGAATGCCTGGACAATTTTAAGATCGCAATTCCACCAGCTAAAATTGCAGAGGAATTTGGTCAATTCGCCAGCGCCGTGTTTGCTCAAATGAAGGCTCACGACGAAGAATCCCGCACACTCGCCGCGCTGCGCGACGCGCTGCTGCCGAAGCTGCTGTCGGGCGAGTTGCGCGTGCCCGCCGCCGCCAAACTCACGGAGGCCCGCGCATGAGCACTCAGGGTTACACAATTTATCTCCTGAAAGACTCGGTTAAATCATTCGCCGCCGCGCTCGACCCGGAGAAAAATGTAACCCGGCATGATCTGAATACTAATCTCGGATTCACAGGAGCGCTCTTTGTGGGCGATCAAAACCAATCACAACCGGGTTGGGTTGGCCTGCTGAATCCTCATTTGCAAACTCCTGTCGCCCGCGCTTTCTCTGCGAATATATCCGCGGTCCTGTTGGTGGAATACGATAACAGGATTTTCGCGACAACGTTTGGTTACGGCAAGGGACTGCTGGCGGGTTCGTCTTGGGTTCGAGACTTTGGACTTAAAGTTACGTTAAACCGCGTTGACCCTTCGAAATTACGAAGCGTGGATTCTAAAACTTATGAAGACATGGTTCTCTCGACGCGGAGACAGGCAAGCCGCAGTTCCGCGGTGAACACCTTTGAACTGGATGTCGCCCGCGATCTCGTTCGCGGAGTGACAGGAGATTCCTTGGACACTACTTTTTTCAAACGGCTAACCGGCTCGGACTCCTTGTCACTAACAACGGAACTTCCGTTTGAGGATTTTGGTGATTTGCTAGACGAACTGCTCGTCGCCTATAGCGAAACAAAATACAAAACCAACTTCGGGTGGATTGACAATGTAAAGGAAGTCGATTCCAGCGTGCGGCAGGAATTGGACGATCTGCTGGTCGCTGCTCTGCAAGCTGGAAAAATTGACGGGATGCATTTTGCTCCCGCAGATGTCGTCGAATGGAAGGATGTGGCTGGCTTTAATTTCACGGGCGGAAAGAAGACCATTACTTACCCCGAATTGGACTTGCAAGATTACCTGCAAGTCTTGGATGGAGATTTGGCCAAGCTCGACATTGACCAACTCAAACGTCACAAAGTGCGACTCCGCTATGAAGGTGCGGAAGAATTCCACGACCAATGGCCGGTGTATGAGTGCCTGGTCTGGGAGGCGGATTCAAAGGGGAAAACGTATGTGCTGTTCGACAGCCGGTGGTTTGAAATCGAAAAAGCATACGCAACGCGAGTTTCGGATTATGTAAACTCAATTTCGATGGTGACTGTTCCTTTGCCGCAGGGCAACCTCGGTGACCCCGAAGGGGTTTACAACGAGTCTGTCGCTAACGGCGACCCAAAACAGTTTGCGCTGATGGACAAAGTGCCCATTAAAGCAGATGGAGTCGCGACGCCGATTGAGTTCTGCGACTTAATGTCGGCCGGCGGGCATCTGGTTCATGTGAAAAAGCGATCCGCGTCAGCAACGCTCAGTCATCTTTTTTCTCAAGGGTCGGTTTCAGCCGATGCTTTCCTTCGCGATTTAGGTGTCCGCCGTGGAGTAAGGGCAAAGCTCAAGAAGCTCAAGAAGAACGCACATTATGCGCTGATCCCAACGAAACGGCCCATTCCCGCAAACTTTGAAGTCGTTTATGCGGTGCTGGCAAAGGATGGAGCAGCTTGGCCGCCGAGCTTGCCATTCTTTTCAGCGGTAAATCTGATGCACCACGCTAACAGAATCCAAAACTTGGGTTTCAAGGTTTCATTGCAACATGTGAAACAAGTTTGAATGAGTGGAAATCCGAAAATATCTGAATCCATCGTCGAACAAGCCGCGCTCGACTGGCTGAACGGCTTGGGCTACGAAGTTTTGTTCGGGCTGGTGATTGCGCCCGGCGAACCGGCGGCGGAGCGGGCGGATTACAAGCAGGTTTTTCTTTTCGACCGGCTGCAAACCAAGCTGGAGGATTTAAATCCCAAAATTCCGCTGGAAGGCATCGCAGAGGCGCTTAGAAAAATCCGGCTCATCAGCCATCCCACGCTCATCGAAAACAACCGCGCGTTTCATCGGCTGCTGGTGGAAGGCGTGGACGTGGAGTTTCCCAATGCTGACGGTCAAATCGTTCACGACAAGGTCTGGCTGATTGATTTTGCGAATCCCGAAGCCAACGAGTTTCTCGCCGTCAATCAGTTCACGGTGGAGGAAGGCCATTTCAACCGGCGCGCGGATGTGGTGGTGTTCATCAACGGCATCCCGCTGGTGGTTTTGGAACTCAAAAACATTGCGGACGAACAAGCCACCATCCGCAAAGCGTTCGACCAGTTCCAGACTTACAAGGCGCAAATCCCGTCGCTGTTCCACTCGAATGCGCTGCTGGTGATTTCCGACGGCCACGAAGCGCGGCTCGGCACGGTCACTTCGGATTGGGAACGGTTCATGACGTGGCGCACCATCACGGGCAAGGAGCTTGTCCCGCCCGGTTCGTTGCAACTGGAAACGCTGCTCAAAGGCGTGTTCGACAAGGCTCGACTGCTTGACCTCATACGCAACTTCATCGTGTTCGAGGACGATGGCGAAAAGGTCACAAAGAAGCTCGCGGGCTATCATCAATTCCACGCCGTCAACAAAGCGGTTGCGACGACCGTTGAAGCATCCGCAATTACAGGCGACCGGCGGGCGGGCGTCATCTGGCACACGCAAGGGAGTGGCAAAAGTCTTTCGATGGTCTTCTACGCCGGGAAAATCGTGCAGCACCCGGCGATGGAGAATCCCACCATCGTCGTGCTCACCGACCGCAACGATCTGGACGACCAGCTTTTCGACACGTTCTCCTTTTGCAAGGAGTTGCTGCGTCAAACTCCCGTGCAGGCGCAAGGCCGGGAACATTTGCGCGACTTGCTCAACGTCGCCAGCGGCGGCGTGGTGTTCACCACAATTCAGAAATTCTTTCCCGACGAAAAGGGCGGCAAGCACCCGCTGCTCTCCGACCGGCGCAACATCGTGGTGATAGCGGATGAGGCCCATAGGTCGCAATATGACTTTATAGACGGCTTTGCCAAGCACATGCGCGACGCGCTGCCCAAGGCGTCGTTCATCGGCTTCACCGGCACGCCGATTGAAAGCGGCGACAAGAACACGCAGGCCGTGTTCGGCGATTACATTGACGTTTACGACATCCTGCAATCGAAGGAAGACAAGGCCACCGTGCCGATTTATTACGAGGCGCGGCTGGCGAAGATTGACTTGAAGCCGGAGGAACGTCCGAAGATTGACCCGAACTTTGAGGAAGTGACCGAAGACGCGGAGGAATCCACCAAGGAAAGTCTGCGGCGAAAATGGGCACAACTGGAAGCGATGGTCGGGACGGACAAACGCATAGCGCTCGTGGCCGAAGATTTGGTGAAACATTGGGAGGCGCGCTATGCCGCGATGGAAGGCAAGGCGATGGTGGTTTGCATGAGCCGCCGCATCTGCGTGGAGCTTTACAAGGCGATCCAGAAACTGCGTCCGGACTGGCATCACGACGACGATGGCAAAGGCACGATGAAGATTGTCATGTCCGGCTCGGCTTCCGACAAATTGGAATGGCAGCAGCATATCCGCAGCAAAGCCCGGCGCGAAGAACTGGCGAAGGCATTCAAGAATCCGAAGAAACCGTTCCGCATCGTCATCGTGCGCGACATGTGGCTGACCGGCTTCGATGCGCCGAGCCTGCACACGATGTATGTGGACAAACCGATGCGCGGTCACGGACTGATGCAAGCCATCGCGCGGGTGAATCGGGTTTTCAAAGACAAGCCGGGCGGCTTGGTGGTGGATTATCTCGGACTGGCGGAGGAATTGAAACAGGCGCTGGCCGATTACACGAACAGCAAAGGCAAGGGCGACATCACGCTGGATCAGGAAGAAGCCGTCGCCGTGATGCTGGAACGCTATGAACGCGTGTGCGGCATCATGCACGGTTTTGATTTTGGTGCCGCCGCTGAAACCACGGCGGCGAAACGGTTGCCACTCATCGCGCAAGCCGCCGAGCATGTGTTGCAACAAAAGGACGGCAAGCAGCGGTATCTGCAAGCCGTGTCGGAATTGTCGAAGGCGTTCGCTTTGGCCGTGCCGCATGACTCGGCTCTGGAGATTCGCGATGAAGTCGGATTCTTTCAGGAAGTCCGGGCGGTGCTGGCCAAGAGCATCAGCGAAGGCGGCGGGAAATCACCGGAAGAATTGGAGCTGGCCGTCCGGCAGATCGTTTCCCGCGCCATTTCATCCGACAAGGTTATAGACATCTTTGACGCCGCCGGATTGAAGAAGCCGGACATCTCCATTTTGTCCGATGAATTTCTGGCCGAAGTGAAGCATCTGCCGCAACGCAACCTCGCGGTGGAGCTGCTGCAAAAGCTGCTGAACAACGAGCTGAAAATCCGCTCGAAGAAGTATCTCGTCCAGTCCCGCTCTTTTGCCGAAATGCTGGAAGCCACCATTCGCCGCTACCAAAACCGCACCATCGAAGCCGCGCAGGTCATCGCGGAATTGATTGAACTCGCCAAACAAATGCGCGAAGGCCAGAAGCGCGGCAAAGACCTCGGCCTCACGGATGACGAAGTGGCTTTTTACGACGCTCTGGAAACCAACGATAGCGCGGTGAAAGTGCTCGGCGAACCGACGTTGAAAGAAATCGCGCGCGAACTGGTTTCCCATGTCCGCAAGAGCGTGACGATTGACTGGACGCTGCGCGAATCAGCGCAGGCGCAAATCCGTGTGCTCGTCCGCCGCATTCTCCGTAAATACGGTTATCCGCCGGACAAGCAGGAAAAGGCCACGCAAACCGTTTTGGAGCAGGCCAAATTGCTGTGCGTGGATTGGGCAGTTTGACAGACTGGCTTCTCCGCATGTCTAACCTAGCAAATTGACGTAGGCCAGCCCGGCGTCACCGAGCCGCGACTTGTGCTTGTTCGGGGACAGTCGCCAGCGACGAACCCACTCCCGCGCACCAAGTATCGGCACGGTTCCGCCCGCGCCCGATGACTGACTCGACACTTTCCGCCCGCTTCACTCCGCTGCACTTCATTTTCGCCGACTCCAATTCCGTTCCACTACGTTCCGTCGGTCGCAAATTACCGAGACAGTCAGAAAACGCCGGGCGCGTCCCAAAGTTTCCAGAGGCCGCGATGCTCCGCATATCGGCCAGGTAGCAATATGGCCGCGTGACTTCGTCCGGCCAGCAGAAATGATTATGGCGCGAGGCGTTGCCTGTCGCCAAAGACCACCACAGTAGCCGTGAGCACGGCCGGCTTTCGCTCCACTGTGTTCCACGAAACTGGCCGCCCTCACTGGTAAAACAAATTTAGTCCGATACTTCGCCGTCAGACTCCGCGCCGGACTTGCTGCCGCGCCCATGATGGCCCGTGCGGCACGCACCCCTCGCGTCGCCGTCCTGCCGCTCCATTCTGTTGGCGAAGAATCAGAATCGGCGGCTTCGCGCTGGCGCGTCTCGCCGGAATTTTTAGAATCGAATTCGTTTCGCTTCGCTCCTGGCAAGTTGGCTCGCTTTGCTCGATGGGTTAATGGCGCTTTTTCAAGTCCGTTTTTTTCTGCCCGCCGTTTCTCTCCGTCGCCCTCACGGCGTCGCCGAATTCCACCCGCCCGCCCGCTCGTGGTGCCCCCTGAAGGTTACTCCCACGGGGGAGGGCTGGCGGCTCCGCTTTTTCGTGAAGGGCGATGGACAGAAGACGCACAGCAGAGCAGTAAAAAAAAGACTATGAAAACTACATCACAAAAAAATAACTCCAGGACTCCGGGCCAGATCCGCACAGTTGAGCAGCAGACCGTTGCCGCGCCGCAGGCGCAGCCGGACAAAAAAGACAATCGCTTGCCGATTGACACCGACGCGCGGAAGAAAAACCGCACCTTGCCCACCGAAAAGGTTTTGAACCTTTTGTTGAACGGCTCGCCGGAGCTTTACCGCCTTGCGGAAGTTGTCGGCAAATGGGTTTGGGTTCAGTTCAAGGAGCAGCCCGCCGCCGAGATTCGGCAGCAGTTGGCGCAGCTTGGCTTTCATTGGAATCGTGAGCGCCAGGCATGGCAGCACCCGTGCGGCCAGTTCCGCCTGGCCAGTGTGCAAGACCCGCACGAAAAGTATTCGAGCTATTACCCCGCCGACATCCGCGCCAATTGATTCAAACCGGGCGCGGTGACAGGGCGCCCAAACTTTTAACCGCTGAAAAATTATGAACTCGAACCAAAACCCACCGCTCTTTGACGAAGTCATTTACAGTTACACCCGCAAACAAGCCCTCGCCGACGGCGTGCAGGTTGAAGTCACCAAAACCGCGCAGGAGGCCGGAATCAAATTTCCGGTGTTCCTGACCCGCACGGTTTTTGATGCTTGCGTTGCCGTGCAGGAAGGCGTAACCGGTCAGGACGAAGCCGGACGCCTTTGGGACATTTGCTGGATGTTGCGCTTTGCCATCCTCCGCAGTCACGGCCACACCGACCACCTGCCCGTCGCCGTCTATGTCCGCAACGACAATCACCGCGCCAAGCTGGTGAAGTTGATTGCCAGTTGCAGCGCACTGGACATTGACGACCCATCGCCAGCCATAACCGTGATGATGCCGGACGAGGATTGATCGGCAGACAAATCGCGCCCGACGCCACCGCGCCGGGCGTAAAAAAATTTCGCCTGACGGCACATGTCCGTCAGGCGATTTTAATTGATTCTGGTGCTCCGCGCACCAGACCGCGCCAGAAGCATGGCCTCTGGACACATCACTTACTCGATTAAACCTGCCGGCAGTCCGTTCAGGAAATAGGCCGCCAGTGCATTCTGGTTTTCCGGTGCAACCGACAAATTGATTCCGCGTTGGTTGCAGTCTCGGCGAGTGATGATCAACTCGTTTTGGGCGCGAGTCAGGGCCACATACAGAACGCGCCGCTCCTCTTCAATATGTTCGCTGTCGCGCATGGCTTTTTCCGAGGGAAATGCACCCGGCGACACGTTGATGACATAGCACACCTTCGCTTCGGCTCCTTTGGCCGAATGAACCGTGATCAGCGTCACCATGTCTTCGCCCTCTTCGGCATTGGATGTGCCATAAACCGGCTCCAATATGTATTCCTCGATGAATCCCGATAGGGTCGTATGTTTTCGGGCGAGTTCTTCAACCAGCTCGAAATCGCGCCGGCGCTGCTCCCAATCGTCGGCATATTGCTCGGCCAGCAGGGATGCCAGCGCACGGACGGATGCACGAAACGCCTCGACCGGATTATCGGCCTGCACCGCAACCAGTTCAATGGTTTTGCGGCATGGTCCGCCCGCTTTGCTGTTTCCTGAAAGGATGTTGAGGATGTCCGGCAGATTGGGCTTGTCCATAATCTTCTCCGCGATGCGGTTGGCCAGGGTCTCTCCAATGCCGGGCCACAGGCGCAGGTATCGAACCCAGGCCAGTTCGTCTTCATTGTTGGCCACAATCCGCAGCACGGACACCACATCGCGGATATGCGCGGTCTGCAACAATCCAGTGCCGCCTATGTAGCGGTAGGGAATGTTGCGCTCAATCAGTTGTGTTTGCACCGCCCGCGCGATCCAACTGCCGCGAACAAGGATCATGTGGTCACTCCAAGGCGCGCCCGCTTCATGACGGGCCAGCAGATCTTCTGCAGTCCATGACGCCTCGCTCCATTCGTCCGGAAAGTCTTCAATACGCGGCTTTAGGCCCCCGCCGCGAATGGCCCGCAATTCCTTGCCATAGGCTAGGGGCGATTGCCGCAGCAGCCAGTTACTCAGGTCCAGAATTTCCTGCGTGCTCCGGTAATTGTCCTCCAGTTTCAGCACCGTTGCGCCGGGAATGCGCTCCTGGAAGGAATGAATCGTCTTAAAATCCGCGCCTCTGAATCCATAGATGCACTGCGCATCATCCCCGACGCAAAACAGCGTCGCATGTTCTTTCAGACTGTCCAGCAAAGCCCATTGCAGATTGTTGGTATCCTGAAATTCATCCACCAATATATGCGAGAAGCGCCCGGCAATGACGCTCTGAATTTGCGGATTGTCCCGCAGGTGTTTCGCCACAACCTCAAGGATGTCGTCGAAATCCAGATATTTCCGCTTTCGCTTTCTGGCCTCATAACGGCGCAGTATGCCGGCAATCGTGTCTTCATGGGGGAGCAATTCATCATCGAATCGGGCGATGGCTTCTGAAAGTTCGCAGCGAGTGTTTCTTGCCAGCGAATAAATATCGGTGATTGCCGCTGCCGTCGGCAAACCGTCGCCCTTGCTGCCGCCACGGATTGCCCGCATCAGGTTCAATTGGTCATCACGGTCCAAGACAGTGTGGGCCTGACAACCGAAGGCTTGCGGATGCCCGTGGATCAGCGCCAGGCAGAACCTGTGAAATGTGGACGCCTTGAGGCCGCGCGCAGCCGGACCCAATGTGGCGGCGACACGCGAAATAATTTGTTCCGCCGCCTTCCGCGTGAAGGCCAGCACGCAAATGCGGCTGGCCGGCACGCCGCTTGCAATCAGATGGTCGCACCGGGCAATGATGGTCTTGGTTTTGCCGCAACCAGCACCGGCGAGCACAAGGGCATGACCGCCCTTGAACTTGGCGGCAGCCTGTTGGCCACGATTAAGCTCTAGTGTGTCGGGTTTCGGCAGGGTGTCGTTTAGTGTGAGCATATAGATTTCTTTCTAAATGGTGATTTGTGGTGTTTCGCTGGTCTGCACTCCCATGGCCCAGTTGACGAAGCGCTCCCATTGGGCGGGATCGTTGACGAGGAAATTCATGGATTGATGGTTGCAGCGAAATTTGCGCTTGGCCTTGCCCAACACATACCGCCGCAACACCCGCATCAGGGTGATGGCTTGCTCATCCGTGCATTCCATCACGATCCGCTCTCCCCAGGGGATGTTTGGACGGGCCACGATTCCCCACCAGCGCCCCTTGCAATGCGGCGATTCACCCGCCTCCTCAACCTTGGCCATATATTTTGCGGTATAGAAGCGCACGCCCTCGACCGTCTCGATTTGCTGACAGGAAGTTCCGGCGAAGTAATGCTTTAATTCGCCACTGCCCATCGCCTCATACCAATTCCGCGACCACCATTCGGGCAGCCGGTCGGTCACTCCCGGAGGAATTTCTTCACAGGAATGAAGGACTCTTTTTCCAGCATCATCCAGACAATGGATTTTCAACGTCCAGCCACCATCCTTGCGTTGTCGCAGATTGACCCATTGCCCTCGTTCTTCCTGATATTCAAAAGCGCGCGGGCAGTTGTAAGCGAAACTATGATAATGCGGCACCCATTGCCCTTCACACGCACCGCTTTTGCGGTTCATGATTTCCTTGCGCCACAGCAACGCGCCTTCAGGGAAACGGCGTTCAAAGCGCCGGTTGAATTTTGACCACGCCCCTATGACGTGATCCGCATCGGGCACGAGGTCCGGGCAGGTGTTGCCCATGAAGGAAGGCGGGCGCTCGGTGTTCCAGCGAATCTTGGCTTGCGTGGCGATCATCCGGCTGCGGGATTTCCGGGAAAAACCATGAACGGCGCCACGTTTGCCGGTGGCGACACAAATGAACTCATCTTCCCTCTGGCAATGCACCAGCGATCCGCCGCGCCAAATCTCGACTTGGGCCACCTGTTTCGACGTGCAAAGCAATGACCGAATATGGCTATTAGACAAGCCCGGGGCCGAGGCGGGCGCGGCTTCGCCGCGCTCCGCCTCCGGCCCCCCGCCTGCGATTGTCGAATGGCGTTGGAAGACCTTGCCGGGTTGGTCCGGCGAATCCAGAATGCCAGGACGCAACTTGAGCGCCGGCTTGAGCTGATCCAGCAACTTGCCGTTACCCGAAATGGAAGGGGAATCACTCATGGTGTGCCCCCTTGTCGTTCACGAATGCCCAGGAATCGGTTCAATTCCTGTTCGGTGATCCGTTTGTGACGGATGCCGGGAATCGCCTTAAGCAACCCCCGTTTGATGAGCCGGAGCACGGTCTTGTATTCGACCTTGAGCTCACCAGCCACTTCATCGGCGGTATAAATTTTCACTGTCTCACCTGCGTTTTGGGCGTGGCGGCTCCGCACCAACCGGGCGCGAAGCCGCACACGCGTTTGTTCAGCGTGAGGAGTTTTAAGAAAACCGACTTGGCAGAAATGCGCAGCCCTGGCCAGTAGATGGCTGGGCTGCTTGAGAAGACCGTTTTAGTTCGTTTTGTAGATCAGGCGAGACGTAAATTGATTTTTAATGGTGCGGGTGTTTTTGATTTAGACGGTTCGCGCTTTTTATTTTATTCGGCCTTTGGCCTTTTTATTTTTTAGAGAGTGCGCTTAAAAGTTGAAATGTTATGCCGCTATGATTTTGATATGATAGTGTCTCTTGTTGGTTGATTTGTTTTATTCATTTGGTCATTGACCCTCAACAAGGACGATTTTTCAAAGAACCCGCACACTTGAGGCATTAGGCCTCACTCATACAGACACCGCCGCCGCGAAAAAGTTTCAAAAAAATTGCGCGCGCCGAATTTTATTTTACCGCCAGTCCCATTGAGTCCATTTGGGGGAATTTGAGAGCACAAAAGCACGCGTTTATTCATGACGGGATACAAAAGGGATACAAAACGGGATACAATTTGCCCCTGAAAATTTTTCAGAAATTTTGCGGGATACAATGCGCGTTACGAAACCATTGTGGTTATTGGACAGAGCAGGTGACTACCTGTAAGAAACGAAAAATTGACATTAATTTTTGCTGTTTTGACAAAACACAGCGCAGGTAAACGACTTTCTATGTTGTTTTTGTATCCCTAAATTGTATCCCTCGGCCATTTTATTGAGGTTTTTTGGGGGTCATTGGAGGCACTCAAAAAATTGTCTGACAGCGATTTCGCCCTTTATTTACGGACTCAAATCCCATTCTGTCCCATTGAATTAAATTGGCTGAAAACCCCGTTTTGAGCTTATGAGTCGCCTGCTCTAACCGCTGAGCTACGGGCCCTAAGTGAAGCTATTTTGCTATGGCCCGGGCGGGCGACAAGTTTATTCCAAAGGTTCTACTCAAGATTTGCCTTTTCGAGTTCCAAAAAGCCATTCAATTGCCGGATGCGCGTGGGGTGCCGCATTTTGCGGAGCGCCTTGGCTTCGATTTGCCGGATGCGCTCGCGCGTGACCCGGAACTGGCTGCCGACTTCTTCGAGCGTGCGCGCGTTGCCATCTCCAAGGCCGAACCGCAGCTCCAGCACTTTTCGTTCGCGTTCGGTCAGGCTGCAAAGCACGTCACCCAGTTTATCGCGGAGCAGGCTGAAGCTCGTCATGTCAAGCGGACTTTCGGCGGCCTTGTCTTCGATGAAATCTCCGAAGTTGGTGTCGTCGCCGTCGCCGACGGGGGATTGCAGTGAAATCGGCTGTTGTGCCATTTTCAGGACGGCACGGACGCGGTCCACGGGCATCTGCATGTCGTCGGCGATTTCCTCCGGGGCCGGCTCACGCCCGAAATCCTGCAACAGCCGTTTTTGCGAGCGCATCAGCTTGTTGATGATGTCAATCATGTGCACCGGGATGCGGATGGTGCGGGCCTGGTCGGCGATGCAGCGGGTGATGGCCTGCCGGATCCACCAGGTGGCGTAGGTCGAGAATTTATAGCCGCGCTGATACTCGAATTTCTCGACGGCCTTCATCAGCCCCATGTTGCCTTCCTGAATCAAGTCGAGGAACGACAGGCCGCGGTTCGTGTATTTCTTGGCGATGGAGATGACGAGCCGCAGGTTGGCCTCGACCATTTCCGTCTTGGCCTGAAGAGCCTTGGTGGAGGATTCGTGCAGCCGGTCGAATGCCTTGAGGAAATCTTCAAACGGCATCCGCACAAATTCCTCGAGCGCGCGGATTTTCTGCCGCTCGGCCTCGACGAGGTGCCGTTGCGCGCTGGAATCCCGCTGCGATTCGGCGTCGTCGAGCGCGCGCAGGCTGTATCGCAGTTTGTCGTGGATGTTTTCAGCAACGAGCGCCATTTCCTCGACGACTTTGTGCTTGAAGCAAAATTTGGGGAAAACGTTCTGTAGTTTTTGGTCCGTGCGTTTGAATGCACGCGACAACCGCTGGCGTCGGGTCCCGGGCCGGGCATCCCGCCATGCGATGTAATGGCGGTCCACTTCCTGATCCAGTTTGCGGACGCGCGCCAGCATGCGGTGGAGCGAGCGGAGATGGGCGTCGCGGCTGTCCACTTTTTGGTCGAGCACGACGCGGTCAAAGCGTTCGCGCGGCGGGTCATCCAGCAGTTTTTCCGCCAGCGCAACGTGTTCCTTGCCGGCGAAACCGAGGCTGTAAATGACCTTGCAGACCTCGTTTTCGGCATCCTCAATGCGCTTGGAAATTTCCACCTCCTGTTCGCGCGTCAGCAGCGGCACCTGGCCCATCTGCTTGAGATACATCCGCACCGGGTCGTCTAGCATGTCCAGCCGCCCCGCGTCTTCCCCGTCGGAATCGGCGGTTTTGACATGATCCATTTCCGCCTGATCCACGATTTCGATTTCGAGCGAGCGTAGCTTGGAGAAGACCTCGTCCAGGATTTCCGGGTTCACGGATTCTTCCGGCAGCACCTCGTTGATGTCGTTGTAGGTCAATTGTCCCTGTTCCTGCGCGATGCGGACAAGCTCCTTGATTTTTTCTGAAAGCGCCGGGTCGGAACCATTCAACAAAGCGGGGATGGATAATTTGGTCGTGGCAGATCCGGCTGGTCGCCTTGGCCGTGACACAGCGCGCCGTTCTCCCTTTTTCAGGGGCGAATTCGCCGCGGGTTTGCGAACCTTCGGTTTAATCATGCTCACAACAACCCTCTCTGCGCGCGTGCAGAAAGGAACTGAAATATGGAAAGCCTTTCCGGCGGCGTCAAGCGGGGAAATAAAAATTTATATCCCCGGCGTGATGTAAATCTGACGTTCCCTGAGTCTTTCCAGAATCATCTCCACCGTCCGGTCAATCGCGCCGAGATTTTTGCGGACGACCTGCTGTGCATTGCGGCCGAGTTCCCCGCGCTGGGTGGCGTCCGCAAGCAATTCACCGAGGGCTTTTTCCAGCGCTTCCTTGTCGCGCACCTGCACCGCGCCGCCCTCCGCCACGAAGCTGCGGGCAATGTCGGCAAAATTTTGCATGTTGGGACCGAACACCATCGCCTTGCCCAGCGCAGCCGGCTCGATGGGATTCTGCCCGCCCGCTGCCGTCAGGCTTTTGCCCACGAACACCACCGTTGCGTGCCGGTAAAACAGCCGCAGCTCGCCGGTCGTGTTGACCAGCAGACATTCGGTCCGGCCCTCGGCCAGTTGTGTGTTCGCGCCGATCAAATTGCGGTAGGCGAATTTCACGCCGCGTTCGCGCAACTGCCGGCCGACCTCGTTGCAGCGCTCAAAATGCCGCGGCACGAGCACCAGAAACAGTTTCGGTAAACGTGCCCGCAGCCGCTGCGCGATTTCCGCCAGGACGACCTCTTCGCCGTCATGCGTGCTTCCGCCGACCAGAACCGGAGCGTCCGGCGGCACACCGAGCCGCCGGAACAATGCCGACACGTCGAGTGTCCGGCGTTCGTCCAGCTTGGCCGCGTCGAATTTCAGGTTGCCGACGACGCGGACGGCTTCGGTCCGGCAGCCCGCCGCGCGCAACCGCACGGCATCCGCCTCGTTCTGGCATCCGACGCCGGCGAACGACGCGAACAGCGGACGGAACAGGAAGCCAAACCGTTTGTAGCCGCGGAGCGAGCGGTCGGACAGCCGGGCGTTGGCCAGAAAGACCGGGATTTTTAAATCGCGCGCGCGCCACAGGAAGTTCGGCCAGATTTCCGCCTCGACCAGCACGATGGCCTCCGGGTTGGTGACAGCCAGCGCGCGTCCGACGCATTTCCGCCGGTCAACCGGGTAGTAAATCTTGCTGATGTGCGTCGGCAGCCGGCGGCGCAATTCCGCCATGCCGGTGGTCGTGGTGGTGGACACGACGAATTTGACGTTGGGCAGGCGCAGCTCCAGCGCGCGGATGATCTGGGTGCAGAGATTGACCTCGCCGACGCTGACGGCATGGATCCAGATGACCTGGCGGTTGGTGAGCGCCTGTTTGAGGTTCGAATCATAGTGTCCGAACCGCTCGCGGAAGCCCGGACGCCAGTTGCCGCGCCGACGCATCCGCCGGAAATAATACGGCGACGACAGCACGAAAAAAATCGTGAACAAAATGTTGTAAAGCGTCCTCATCGAACTCCCCAAACCGCCAAGCTTTGAATTTCCCGGAAAAATGAACGGTTCTTCCGTCGCGGAATTGTTTCACAAACGTGACACGGTTTCAACCGCGAAAGAAAAGTAACCAGATGGTTATAAGTGTGGGAAGCAAAAAGGGCAGCGTGAATTTGAGGACAAACCCGGGAAATGAAGGGGTGCGGATTTGCTGCTGGTCGGCGACGGCCTTGACCATGAAGTTGGGGCCGTTGCCGATGTAGGTGGCCGCGCCGAAAAACACCGCGCCAACGCTGACGGCCAGCACGCCCAGGGCGCCGGCATTTTGACTCAGCAGCTCCGCGACATCCTTCGCGCCGGTCGCGCCGTGGAGCGCGCTCAAAAAACCGAGATACGTCGGCGCGTTGTCCAGCACGGAAGACAACGCGCCCGTGCTCCAGAAGAAAATGCCCGGCGACGGATCGGAACCGAGCAGGTCCCTTGCGTGCAGACCGAGCCAGTCGAGCGCCGGCATCATCGTCGCGAAAATGCCGGCAAACAAAACCGCCACTTCCCGAACCGGATGAAAGTTGAAACCATTCGCCTCGTGGACGGATTTCCTCGTTGTGAAATATGACCCGAGCGCAGCGGCAAGCATCAGGGCTTCACGGAGAAAATCCGGCCGGTTCACAAAGACCGCGCCCAGAATCAGGGCGAGAAAGAACAAATTGGCCAGCCCGTCAAATTTCCAGGTTTCCCGCGTGGTTTCCTTCTCCCGCACGGTGCGCGGCGCGCGGGCGAAGTTGATTTTGTCCACGACGTAAAACATCGCGAGCAGGATGCCGACACCCGTTGCCCACACCGGCCAGCAATGTTCCGCCACCCACCAGAACGGCACGCCTTGCAGGTAGCCGAGAAACAGCGGCGGATCACCGATGGGCGTGAGGCAGCCGCCGACGTTGGCCACGATGAAAATGAAAAAAACAATGTGGTGGGCCGTGACGCGATATTGGTTCATGCGAATCCACGGGCGGATCAGCAGCGTCGCAGCGCCGGTCGTGCCCAAAAAGTTGGCGGCGACGGCGCCGGTCAGCAAAAAAATCACGTTGGCCAGAGGCGTGGCCTCGCCCGTGACGCCGATGTGGATGCCGCCGGAAACGACGAACAGCGATCCGATCAGCATGATGAAACTGGCATAATCATGCGCCGTGTGCAGGACGCGCGGCGCGTCGTGCAAAATGAAAACGTAATAACCCAGCGTGACCGTGCCAAGTCCGAGCACGACCTTGGCGTAATGCCGCAGCCACCAGTCCGGCGCGAGCAGCGGCGCCATCGCCATCGCGCCGAGCAGCAGCGCAAACGGCAGAATCATCCATGGATTTGGCGAAAACATCTGGTGCAGGGTGCGCGGATGGACGAAAGCGGGTCAAATAGAAACGGCGGCTTGAACGGGGAATTCGAAATCCGAAATCGCAAATCAAAAATCGAAGTGGGGTGGTCGACGGGACTCGAACCCGCAACAACAAGCTCCACAAGCTTGGACTCTACCATTGAGCTACGGCCACCAATCAGTCTGCAAAGGTTAGTTTTTCAACCGTCGCGAGTCAAGTATGCGCCATTGCAAACTTCCCGCCGCCGTTTTAGAATTTCCCGGTTCATGGCGGAATATAAAGTTCAATTCGAGGTCTTTGAAGGCCCGCTCGACCTGCTCCTTTATCTCATCAAAAAGGAGGAGGTGGACATTTACGAGGTCAACCTCACCAAGCTCGCCACGCAGTTCA
>Ga0181516_10000064_pt1 | contig 107567 bp, 97 predicted proteins | sample PEATcosm2014_Bin_25_FD_121104 | JGI IMG/M metagenome (GOLD analysis project Ga0181516, IMG submission 121104) | Peatland microbial communities from MTU Mesocosm Facility, Houghton, MI, USA - PEATcosm2014_Bin01_10_metaG | ecosystem: Environmental > Terrestrial > Soil > Wetlands > Peat | place...
CGGGATGAAGCACAAGGAGAGAGGCAATTTCCGCCCGGAGCATACGTTCTTGTATGTGAGGACGGAAATTGCCGAACGACGCGGTGATTCGCCCGAGATTGCTGCGACGAATAACCCTGAACACGCAACGATCTTTCCATTTTGGCTTCATCTCCTTGTGCCTGCGGTACTCACGTATAGGAAATACGCTCCGTTCCTCGGCAGCTTCGTCGATTTCGCCAAAATGAAAATCTCGTTGTGAGAAGTCCGGGTTCACGGAAAATCCATCCCCGGGCCCGAAAAGGTCCATGGACGGGTTGCTCCAGCCGTGGTCGAATAGCAAGGGGAGGACTCCATGCCGAAAACGTCGGAAAGTCTGGCGGCCGTCGATTTGGGAGCCGGCAGCGGCCGGGTGATGCTGGGCCGCCGCCTGGGCGACACCCTTGAGCTGCGCGAGATCCACCGCTTCGCCAAGGCGCCCGTGACTATCGACGGACTGCTGCGCTGGGACACCGAGTTCCTCGAGGCTTCCATCCGCGAAGGGCTGGCCAAGATCGACGCGGCCGAGCGGGTTGTCGGGCTCGGCCTGGACACCTGGGCCATCGACTTCGTCCTCGTGGGCGCCGACGGAAAGCCCCTCGAGGCCGCCCGCTGCTACCGCAACGAACACACCCGGGCCTTCGTGGAACCCACCCTCAAGGCTCTGGGCGAGGCCGGGGTCTACGAGCGCACAGGCATTCAGACCATGCACTTCAACACCCTGTTCCAGCTGGCCGCGTGGAAGCACTCGTCCCCGGGCTCCCTGGCCCGGGCCAGGCGCTTCGCCATGATCCCCGACTGGCTCCTCCACCGCCTGGGCGCGCCCCTGGTGAACGAAACCAGCAACGCCAGCAGCACGCAAATGCTCAACGCCCGCACCCGCGACTGGGACCAGGCCATCCTCGACGGACTGGGGCTTCCCGCCGACTGGTTCACGACCCCGGTCGCCCCAGGCTCCGTCCTTGCCCCCGCCGTCACCCTGGGCGCGCACCGGATGGCGCTCATCGCACCCGCTACCCACGACACGGGTTCGGCGGTGGCGGCCGTTCCCCTGGCCGGCGAAACCTCGGCGTACATCGCCAGCGGAACCTGGTGCCTCATCGGCGTCGAATCGAAGGTGCCCGAAACCGGCGAGGCGGCGCGTCAGGCCAACTTCACCAACGAGGGCGGGGTGGACGGAACCTACCGCTTCCTGAAGAACTGCATGGGGCTGTGGCTGATTCAGCAGCTCAAGGCGTCGTGGAAAGGGTGCCCCGACTTTGGCCCGCTCACCACCGCCGCTGCGGCCGCCCCGGCGTTCCGGGCCCTGGTCGATGCCGACGACCAGAGCTTCTTCCAGCCCGAGTCCATGAAAAACGCCCTCGAGGCGTGGTGGGCCAAGACCGGCCAGCCCACCCCCGACGGTCCCGGCGGCTACGCCCGCGCGTGCATCGAGGGACTGGCGCTTGCCTTCCGCAAGACGCTGGAACAGATCGAGGTCATCCGCGGGATCAAGCTCGAGAGGATCCACTTGGTCGGCGGCGGGTGCCAGAACACCCTGCTTTGCCAGCTGACCGCCGACGCCACGGGTCTGCCCGTGCTGGCCGGACCCGTTGAGGCCAGCGCCCTGGGCAACCTCATCGTCCAGGCCCGGTCCCTGGGCTGGGTGTCGAGCCTGGCCGAAGGCCGGCGACTGGTTCAGCACTCCTTCCCCCTGGTGGAGTACACGCCCCGGGGCGACAAAGACACCTGGACCCAGGCAGCCCGCCGCCTCGACGAAATCAAAGCACGGTAGGCCATCGAGCCAAAGGAGAGACCCATGAGACGAGCCGCGTTCACCATGAAGCTGAAGCCCGGTTTTGAGGCCGAGTACAAAAAGCGCCACGACGAGATCTGGCCCGAGCTGGTCAAGGAGCTTGAGGACGCCGGGGTCAGCGACTACTCTATCTATCTCGACCCCAAGACCCTCGTCCTCTTTGCCTTTCAAAAGGTCAAGGACCACGACACGTCGGCGAATCTGCCGCAGACGGCCATCGTCAAGAAGTGGTGGAAGCACATGGGCGACCTGATGGAGACCAACCCCGACCACTCCCCCGTGACTGTGGACCTCACCGAGGTCTTCCATATGGACTAAGGAAGCGCGATACTGAAGCCATGATTTACATGGCAGACACCGCAAACCTTGAAGAGCTACGTGAGCTCTTCTTCTACCTCCCCCTCGAAGGGGTGACCACCAACCCCACCATCCTCTCGCACGAGAGCCTACCCCTCTCGCAGTCGATTCCAGCCATTCTGGAGATCATCGGCGAACACATGATTCACATTCAAATGATCAGTGAGTCCGCCGAGGACATCTTGAAAGAGGCCAAGCGCTACCGCGAGACCTTTGGCCTGGGTCAGAACTATTACGTGAAGATCCCCGTGACCAAGGAGGGCTTCCGGGCCATCCGCATGGTTAAGGACGCCGGCATGAAGGTCACCGCCACCGCCATCTTCACCCAGCAGCAGGCCCTGATCGCCGCCAACGCCGGCGCCGACTTTGTGGCCCCCTACGTGAACCGTCTTGACAACATCGTCAGCCACGGGATCGAAGTCGTCGAGGACATTGTGAAGAGCATCGAGTTCTTCCACCTGCCCACCAGGGTGCTGGCCGCCAGCTTCAAGAACGTCGACCAGATCTACCGCGTGAGCATGGTGGGCTGTCACTCGGTGACCGCCAACTACGAGGTTCTAACCGCCATGGTGAACCACCCCATGACCGACAAGGCCGTGACCGACTTCCAGCGCGACGGCGCGGACCTGTACGACGTGCCCCTTTAGGCTTCCTGGTCGCTTGGCAGCCTGACGAGGAACGCGGTCCGGTTGGGGTCTGATTCAAACGTGATCTGTCCCCCAAGCTCCTCGGTAATCTTGCGGCAGACGTAGAGGCCGAGGCCCGTCCCTTCGCCCGGCGCCTTGGTGGTGAAAAAGACCTCGAAGAGGTGTTCCCGAATCGCTGCAGGGATCTCGGGCCCGTCGTTTTCGACCCGCACGAGGGCCTCTCCCTCCACGAGGCGGAGCGTGATCGCGACGTTGCCCCGGGGGCCAGCGGCTTGCACGGCGTTCGACAGAAGGTTGACCCAGACCTGGGTCAGTTTCTCTGGCCATGCCGAAACCCACGCCTGCTCGAGAGCCACCGTCATAGCCAGACCCTTCCGGCGTTGGGGCTGAAACAGCGGCAGGATCTCTTCAATGCTTTGCCTGACATCGACATTTGACTTTTCGGTCGCGGGGTTGCCGCGGAGCAGCACTCGCAGGGCGCCCACTACTCCCGCCGCACGCCCCGCCGCCTGGGCAATGACGGTTGACAGTTGGTGGATAGTGGCCAGCGGCTCCAGGGCCTTCGCCACCAGCAGCGGGTCCTTTACCGCCAGAAGTTGAGCGAGCAGAAACTCCCGCTCGCCCAGGCCGATGTCGACCAGGAGCCGGGCCAGTTCGGCCACGTGGGGCTTGCCCGACAGTCGCGGGTCGAGGGTCAGTCTCTGGCGCGCCTCGCGCTCCGCCTTCGAATCGAGGTAAGGTTCGCTGGCCAGGACTTCGCCGAGCACGCGGTAGAACAAGTCCCTCTGGCCATGGTCCAGCCGGTCCCAGCGCTGAACGACAGTGCTTCCAAACTCGTGAATCGAGGTCCGAAGCATGTCAGAGGCGGACTGAATGGCCGCCAGGGGAGTGTTGAGGTCGTGGGAGATGCCGGCGATCAATTGTCCCGAGGCCGAGAGTTTCGCCGAGTGGACGAGTTGGTCTTGGGTGCTGTGGAGCAGCTCGAGCGTATTCTTCAACTCGGCGTCGGCCACCAGTTGGTCGTGCATGCGGCGGTAGGGTGAATGGAGCGTGTAGGTGACGTTGGCGTTGTAGGCAAGCGCCAGCCCCAGGAAGCGGAGGTACATCAAGACAAACACCCAAGGGCGACCCGCGCTCCCGGCGAAGCTCAGCCCCACGCTGGCGACCGCGGAGAAGACGATGCCGGCGAGCGATCTCCAGGCGAAGTACGGGGGATTCTCACGCCAACGGAGGATCAGAAGACCCACGATGACCGCGTAAAAGACGACGACACAGGCCTCGTTGACGCCAAAGTAAAGCGCTTGGTAGGTGGTTTCCAACGTCTGGATGAAGGGATGGACGAGCACCGAGAGGGCGAGGAGAATCACCGTAACGCCGCCGCAGATTCCGATGATCAGACGCAGACCCATCTGGGGCACGTTGCGGTTGACCGCAAGCAGGAAGGAAACCCCCTGGAACCACTGAACGCAGATCCAGAAGAAACCCGCTTCGGGAACCAGCCTGAAGTCGGCGTGCCCCGACCGGACGACGCTGTAGAAATACATGGCCTCAAAGACCATGGTGAAGAGAAAACCCGTCCCCCAGTACAGAGACTTCGTGTCAGAGGAGTAATCTTTGGTGCTGAAGGCGAACATGAAGATGGCCAGGTAGATGACGCAGCAAGCCAGCTCGACGGTCCACGCGTAGAGGCCAAAATCTACCACCGCCGTGGCAATACCCGCCAAGAACAGTCCTGTGAGGAAGAGGATCGCGTTTCGGTCTTCCGAGCGGCGTTGGGATTCGTCGAGGTCGGCTACAGAGTGCATTCCAAACTTTTCAACTAGCTATCACGTTTGGTTTATCGTAACCCCAAAGATAATGTAGGTCAAACCCCGAGGACCCCGCGTGTCCTGAGTTCCTTGCTGTATACTTGACCGAGGCGGCATCGCCGCCAACGGCACTGCGAAGAGGCCTCAGGAGCGACATGACGCTGTTTCGGAACTTCACCATTCCTCTGTGGGAGCTATTCGTCGGGAACCTTCTGCTCGCGGTGACCTGTGTGTTCTACATGCTGTGGTGGGGGCTTTCTTTCGGCAAAGCGGGAAGCGATGACAGCGCCGCGATCTTTGTTGCCATCGCTCTTGTTGCCGGGGTCTGCGCTATAGCCGTCATTTCACTGGGAATCGTTTCTCTGCAATCTTCAAGAAGCAGCGCTTCCTCAATGGTCATCCTTGTTGGCGCCGCAGCCCTGTATTTGCTCATGCAGTTTGTCACTCAGGTGGTCTTCCAGCGGATCCCCACGTCAGAGCTTCTGATCATCACCATCTGGGCCACCATCCAATTTCTTGCAGTCAACTCGCTTGCAAGCACCGGACGCCTTTCGACAGTCGCCCTTGTGACGTTTTTCGTCTTGATCGCCGTCGCCACGAGCATCGGTCTGGTGTGCTACACGATCTTCTATCGGCTGGACGAGGCGGCTCAGTACTGGATTGGGTTCATTCCCATTGCCGTCGATGGCGCTGTCGGAATCGTCCTATTGTGCCTTTTGGCTACGCTCGGATAAGCGCCTTGGCGCTGTACTCGGCGACCTCGAGGCGGTCGAAGGCGTTGAGCAGAGACGGTCCTGTCACCGTCAGGCTGTCGTTTTCGGCAAGGACGACGGGTACCGGGGCCGAGAAGGCTGCGTCGGTCACCCCGAACACCATGGCCGACGGCGGCTGCGTACCTTGCCCGCTTCGGCGCACCCGGCTTCCACGCGCACCCGGTCTCCGAGCTCGAGGTACTTCCTGTCGGCTCCGTAGGGCGTGATGATGAAGTTGTTGCCGTCTACCCTCTGGCTGAAGGTGCCCTGGGTGCTCGAAATCGGCTGCTGGTCGCAGGCTCTGTGGACGAGGTCGCCCATGTCGCGCCGCGCTGTGCACTCGACACTGCTCGCCGGCCCCGGCACAAAGTGGCCCAGGGTAGGCTGCACCTTGCGTCCCGACAGGGTGATCTGCTCGCGGGTCAAGGGAAGAGGGGTGCCCAGCCTGTGGGCTTCGATTTCGAGCCGCGCGCTGAAGTCGAGCGTCTCAAAGGCCATGAACGCCCGGAAGAGGTTCTGCGAGCCCACCACAATGCCGTGGTTCTCAAGCAGGACTGTGTTGATGCCACGGGCAAACACGGCGGCTATGGTGTCGCCCAGTTCCTTGTTCCCCGGCAGGACGTACACCGCGCAAGCCAACTCGCCGCAGATTTCGTGCCCGTTGGGGACGAGGTAGCTTAGCGGGCTTGCCGCCCGACGGGCCTGGCACCCGTCGAGCCCAGTGGCTCTACCTCTTCAGCAGCACGTCCTTCTCGTAGGTCTCGCTCACGTTCACCCAGTTGAGGCCCGTGGGTACGCCCTGGCTCAGACAAAGCTGGTCCCAGACCGCTGCCAGGGGAAGATTCTTCAGTTCCTCGAGCAGGGCCAGGCGCGCGCCGTAGTGACCGGCAGCCTCTTCGTCCTTGAGGAGTTTGGTGGGTTCGAGCAGGGCGCTCAGCATAGCCTTGCGCGCCGCGCGGGCGCCGATGGTCCACGCCATGATGCGGTTGATGCTGGCGTCGAAGAAGTCGAGAGCCACCGACACCTTCTTCCACGACCCCGAACGGTGGATCTCGTTGAACACGGCCTGCAGGTCGTCGCTGCTGATCACCACGTGGTCCGAGTCCCAGCGCACGCCTCGGCTCACATGCAGGAGCAGCCCGGGAACGAAGGGAAGCAGCCCCGTGATCTTGTCGGCGATGGTCTCGGTGGGGTGGAAGTGGCCCATGTCGAGGCAGAGCGTCATCTGCTTCTGGACCGCGTAGGCCGTGTAGAACTCGTGGCTGCCCACCACATAGGCCTCGCTGCCGATGCCGAACAGCTTGCACTCCACCGCGTCGATGAGAGCCTTCGGGTCAGCCTTGTCGGCGAACACCTCTTCGAGGGCTTCCTTGAGACGGAGCCGGGGCGACAGGCGGTCCACCGGCAGGTCCTTGCTCCCGTCGGGGATCCACACATTGTTGACAGCAGGAACCCCCGTGGCCTTGCCCATGGCGGTGGCGATCCTCCGGCTCTGGATGCCGTTGCGGATCCAGAACTGGCGGATGGTCTTGTCGGGGTGCGACAGCGTGCCCGCCTCGGCCAGGGGATGGCTGAAGAACGAGGGGTTGAAGTCCAGGCCCAGCTTGGCCTTCTTGGCCCAGTCGATCCAGTGGGCGAAGTGCTCGGGGCCGACCTCGTCCCGGGGCACCTTCTTGCCCTCGGTCTCGGCGTACAGGGCGTGCAGGTTCACCTTTTTGACGCCGGGGATGAGCGAGGCCGCCACGTCGAGGTCGGCGCGCAGCTGTTGAGGCGTGTGCGCCTTGCCGGGGTGGTTTCCCGTGGCCATGATGCCGCCCGTGAGGCTCTCGGTGGCCTTCTCGAAACCCGTCACGTCGTCGCCCTGCCAGCAATGCAGGCTCAGCGGAACCGCAGCCGCCGCCGCGACCGCCGCGTCTGCATCGACCCCCACCAGGGCGTAGGCCGTCTTGGCCGCCTCGTAGTTCTTCTTAATCTGGTCGTCAGAAAGGTACTTGTACATGCTTGCTCCTTATAGATATCCAAAACGGTGTGTTGGGATCGAAACGTGGACTGAGCCTCCGTCCGAACCAGCTTGATTGTTGCTCGTAGGTGCCATGAGAACGTAGCGAGGACGGGATTCCGCGAGACGAAAGGGGAGTGAGAACCGGAGCGTACTCCTTGTACGTGAGGATTCGAACGACCTTTCGGCGAAGCGGAAACCCGCCGCAGTAGTTCTCATGGCACCTACTTCCCACTAGACACTTTGCTGCGGAAGGCTTCTACTTCCCAATTGCGGATAAAGTCGATAGACTTAGTGGTCATAAACAGCGGGCCGCCAAAGGCCTGACTGGCGACCGCAATCTTGACCGCGTCGAGGAACAGCAGGTGGGCCTGCCCCGCGTTCTTGGCGCTGGTGCCCAGGCAGAACGCCCCGAGGCCGGGGGTGAGGACCACCCGCGGCGGCTTCCCGTACTTTGCCGTGTAGTCGGCGAAGGCCTGGGCCAGCTGGTCGGCAGCGTCGACGCGCACGGGGCTGACGCCCATGTAGACGATGTGGTCGGGGGTGAACGCCGAGGCGAGGGGGGCAAACGCGGCGGCGCTGGCGGCCATTTCAAGCACGGTGGCGCCGGTGGCCCTCACGCTGAAGAGCTCGTCGGTGCCCAAGGCCTTGCGGGCCACGGGGACGAGGGCCGCGAGAAACGCGGCCTCGGCGGCAGCGTTGACGCCCTCGCCGTCGAGGCGGGCTCGAAGCTTGGTTTCAGCGGCCAAGACGCCGCCGACCCGGTCGTAGGTCGCGCGGATGGCCTCGGGGGTGTCGCCCGCGACCACGATGCCGTGGTTCTGCAAGAAGATGACCTGGGGGACCCGGCCGTGCCGGGTGCGGAAGGCCTCGAGGGCATCCTTGACGACCTTGGAGAGCACGTACCCGGGGTCCACCAAGGGAATCCATACGGCCTCGGCGGCAAACAGACGGTCAAAGGCGGCCTTGCCACCCTGCGCGCAGGTGAGGGCGTTCACAAGGGTAGGGTGGGTGTGGACAACGTAGGCGAACGGGAGCAGGTCATGGAGCAGAGTCTCAACGCTGGGCCGTTTGGCCTCCTCGCCCGGGAGCCTTGCGGCAAGGAGGCATTCGAGAACCTGCTTCTCCCTCTCGTCCTTGTCGGCCGAGAAGGTCTTGGCCCAGAGGGCGGTCAGCGCGGCCCTGTCGATCTTGGCAAAACCGTCGGCCTTGATGGTCCCCAAGGACTGACCCGAACCCTTCACCCACAACGTCGCCGCGTTCTTCCACGAGGTGTTGCCGCCTCCGGCGATGACGTAGTCGGTTTGGGAACCATAGTGGTTCGAAAGGGAGATCAGTGCCTCGAGCGCCACGGATTCTGGATTGTTCATGGCGCCATGTTAGACCCGCCGTTCTCCCCCGACCATGGAGAAAACAGCGCAAAGTCATGGAGTTTTCAGCCGAATTCGTGCCCTGAGACCGCGACTCCCATCACCGTATCGTTGTAGACGACGCGTCCCGGGTCGGCGCCAGCGGCTCCGGCGGCGACAAAGAGGGTGATCAGATGTTCGCTGCGCGGATGGCACTCAAGGCCGCCGGGTGCGTTTTTCCAGTCGATGAGTTTGCGGTTGCGCGCCTCGGGGTCGGCGTCGGTGACGGCGGCGTTCAGCCAGTCGTTGAACTTTTTGGCGGTAGCCGCCGTTTGCGGGTCTCCGCTTCCGAAGCCCCTCATGTTGTGGTAGCTCATCCCGCTGCCGATGATGAGCACGCCTTCGGAGCGCAGAGGCTCTAGGGCCTTGCCCAGCGCGACGTGGGTGGCGGGGTCAAGCGTCTTGACCAGGGAAAGCTGCGCCACGGGGATCGAGGCCTCGGGAAAGGCCACCATCAGGGGGACGAAGGTGCCGTGGTCGTAGCCGCGGGCCTCCTCCCGGCCGGTCTGGAAGCCGGCGGCCTTGAGCAACTCGTCGACCCGGGCGGCCAGGGCGGGGTTGCCAGGGGCCGGCCAATTCAGCCTGTAGGTGAACTCGGGGAAGCCGCCGTAGTCGTAGAGCATGCCAGGGTGGGCGCCGAAGTGGACTGTGGGCTTGCTCTCTTCCCAGTGGGCCGAGATGACCAGGATGGCCTTGATGCGGTCCTTGAATTGATTGCCCAGCTGTTGAAGCCAGGCCTCCATCCTCTCGTAGGGGGCCGGGTCGCCGAAGGCGTCTTTCATGACGGGCCAGGGGCCGCCGCCGTGGGGAATGGACAGGGTGGGGAGTTTCGGGGAGTTCATGCGTTACCTCTTGGACTCAAAGCTAACAAATAATTGTCCACTATTCAACTGTTCTTGCCGCCCAACTGTCCGCAGGCGGCCATAATGGACCGGCCCTTGGTCCCTCTCACCTTGGCGTCGAGCCCTGCGGCCCGCAGCTGTGCCAGAAAGCCGTCGACCTGGGCCTCGGTGGGGGCCGGCGCGAGCGGGGCGGTTCCCGGGTTGTACGGGATCAGGTTGACGATGGTCCGTCCCAGGCCCCGGGCAAAGTCGGCCACTGCGGCGGCGTCGTCGCCGCCGTCATTGATGCCCGGCATGAGGCAGTAGTTCAAAGCAAGGACGAAGTTGCGGCGCTGGGGGTAGGCGGCCAGGGCCCGGCGCAGTTCGGGCAGCGAGTTGGTGACCCCCGCTGGCATCAGGCGCTCGCGCAGGTGCTGGGTGCCGGCGTTGAGGCTCAGCGACAGTCCCATGCGCTTCCAGCCCAGGGCGGCAAACGCCTCGATGCCTTCGACAAGCCCCACGGTGCAAACGGTGATCTTCTCCTGGGCAAAGGCGAACCCGCGCGGGTCGGTCAGAACCTGGAGGGCGGGGACTACCTCGCCCAGGTTGTGAAGGGGTTCACCCATGCCCATGAACACAAGGCTCGTGAAGTCCCACCCCAGCTGGAACCGGGCTTCGAAGACCTGGGCGACGATTTCGGCGGCCGTGAGGTTGCGGATCAGCCCCGTGCGCCCGGTCTCACAGAACGCGCACGCCATGGCACACCCCACCTGGCTCGACAGGCACACCGTGCCGCGCCCCCCCTCGTCCCCGCCCATGGGTATCCACACGGTTTCGATGCGGGCGCCGTCGGCAAGGCGGAACACCGCCTTGATGGCCCCCCGCTCGGGCGAGTCCGCGTCGCGGAACACGCCATCGAGGGTCAGCGGGCTGGCGAAACTGCAGGCGCTTTCCCAAAGCGCGGCGCTGGCGGGGGTGAGCCCCGACGCCTCGGGCTTCCATTCCCCTTGGCGAAAGTACCGCGAATACAGCTCCCCGGCCACCCCCGAGCCCTTGGCCTCGCCCCGGGCCGCCACAAAGGTCTGCCGCCCCAGGGACGAAAACTGTTCGTAGGTGAGGCCAACAACCGGCGTCATGACGCGTGCACCAGGCCGGCGGCCCGCTCCAGGTACCCCGAGGCGACGGCGCCGAGCCCTCTGTCCATCAGGTCCATGGCCTCGCGGGGGTGCTGGTTGGCCAGCCCCGACACGATGTAGGGCACCTGGTACCCCCACCTCCGCTGCGCCTGCAGGGCCGGAATATGCGACTCAAGCAGCGAAAACAGCGGAACCAGTTGCCCCAGGGGCCGGCCCAGCTGGGGGAGGAGGAGCTCGAGAGGCGTGTTCCCGGCACCGCGCCCCATGCCGGCCAGCGAAGCGTCGAGGAAGGTAGCCCCGGCGTCCACGGCGGCGAGCGAGTTGGCCAGGGCCAGCTGAAGGTTGTTGTGGCCGTGGAACCCCACCTCCTTGCCCGACGCGAGGTAGCGCTCCACAAGCGCCCGGGTCTGGGTCGGGGTGAGGTTGCCGTAGCTGTCGACCACCGATACGGCCCGGGCGGGCGAGGCGCCCACCCCAACCAGCGCTTCGTCCAGCGCCGCCGCCGGGGCCTCGCTGACGGCCATGATGTTCACAAAGGTCTCGTACCCAAGGGCGTCGAGGGTTTTCACCGTGGCCAGGGCCTCGTCGATCTGGTGCACGTAGCAGGCGACCCGCACCGCACCCACCAGCGACTCGCCCGCCGGCGCCAAGTCTGCCGTGTCGAAACGCCCTACGTCGAGCATGACGGTGAGGACGGCGTCGGAGGCGGCCGTTCCCCAGACGCCGCGCACGTCGTCCTCCCGGCAAAAGCGCCACTTGCCGTACGCCGCCGGGTCGAAGCACGCCGTCGACGCCTTGTACCCGAGCTCGATGTACGCGCACCCCGCCCGCCGCGAAGCGTCCACCGACGCCTCGACGAAGGCGTCGTCGAAGTTCCAGCGGTTCATCAGCCCGCCGTCGCGGATGGTGCAGTCCAGCACCTTGATCTCACCCATCGCAGCCTCCTCCAAGCAAAAAAAAACCCGAAGCGGTTTCGCTTCGGGTTCAGGTGTCATCACGATCGGGAACTACAGCTCCCCACCAAGACTCCGAACCCGAGACCGCCAGTACGCATAAAAGGAGAAGGTGGTCGGGGCTTTCCGTCCGTCTTGGTGCATAGAAACGAGAATGTCCGCATTCCCAGGGATTGTCAAGACCGGCGCCGTGTCTCAGAATGGAGGAGATGGCCCAGACCTTGTCTTCGTTCCAACAGTTGGTGGATTTTCTCGCGACCAAGGGACTCGACTCAGAAAAAGCCGTGCCCATTGCCGAGCGGTTCATGGAGGCGGTGAACGTGGATTTCGACGCCGACGGCAACTTCGCGCCCATGAGCGTCGATTTCGACGCCGCCGCCGGGGCGCTCAAGCAGAGCTAGCAGGCCATGGACCAGCCCCTCCTCAACCGCGTTGAACTCACGCAGAAGGTCCTCGTCGAAGAAAGGATGAAGGCCATCGCCGCCCAGCTCATCGCCGCGCACCGGCGCAACCGCCACGATCTCGTGCTGCCGTACGCCCGGCAGGCAGGCCTCGTCCTTGAAGGTCAGGCTCCCCACCACCTGTTCATGAAGACCATCCAGGTCTTCCACCCCGACCGCCTCACCCTTGTGTGGGACCGCATCCACCGCGCCGTCCAGAGCTCCGACCAGCGCGAACTTGAGGCCCTGACCCAGTTTCTGCGCCTGCACCCCGACCCCCACAACCCCGCCCGGGTGGTCGAGGACTTCGAGGACGAGGAAGAAACCTACGGCTTTGACGAGGAGGACTTTGGCTTCGACGTGCACGAGGAAGAGTGGGACGAGGACCTCGAACCCGACTGGGACGATGACAGCAACACCTTCTACGGGGTGGTGAAGCGAGAGATGTTCGGCAGCCTCGAGCTGTACCCCTCCGCAGTGGACCTGGGCCGGATCGAGGGCGAGCTCGACCTTTCCGACCGCGACCTTGACGACCTGGAAGGCATCGAGTACTGCCGGGGCCTGACGGCGCTCAACCTGTCGCGCAACAACCTCGACAACCTCTATTGCCTCAAGGACCTGATCAAACTTGAGACCCTCGACCTGGCCGAGAACGACCTGGAAGACGCCGACGACCTGGGCGGCCTGGTCAACCTCCGCGAACTCGACCTGTCGGCGAACGAGATTGAAGACGTCGCCTTCCTCGACCGCCTGACCAACCTCGTCTACGTCGACCTGACCGGCAACCCCGTGCGCAACAAGGCCGTCCTGGCGCGCCTTGAGGCCCGGGGCGTGATCGTCATTCTTTAGAAACGCCCTTCCTCTCAAACCGGCCGTCGGGGACGAACCAGATCGCCGCCACCACGACGTACATCCCAAATCCCAGCCACGGGTGAACAAAGGTCAGGGCGACTCCCGTGGGGTACAGAACAACCGAAAGCGCACCCTTGAAGTCCCGCCCCAGCGCCCGGGCAAACTCGGAGTCCCGGCCATGGTGGGCGACCAGCAAGTGCGACAGCAAGTAGTACGCCACCCCCGCCATTTCCATCACCACCCCTTGAACGATCACCGGGATCTGCGCGAACTGGTGCTCACCGACCCACGCCGTCACGAAGGGGACCAGGGAAAGCCAGAACAGCAGGTGGAGGTTGGCCCACAGAACCTTGCCGTTCACGGACCGGGCCGAGTGGATCATGTGGTGGTGGTTGTTCCAATAGATCCCCAGCATCACGAAACTGAGGGCGTAGCTGATGCCAGCAGGGACGAGGGGGAGCAGCGCCGACCAGTCGGTCCCCAGGGGCACCTTGAACTCAAGGACCATGATGGTGATGAGGATGGCGATGACGCCGTCGCTGAAGGCTTCGAGTCGGGTCTTGCTCATGGCTCAGATTGTAGCACTCCCGCTCTGCTTGGCACCTTCGCCGCAGCCAACGGAAAAAGTTTATAAATGATACGATGTCTCATTGACAAGTCCAAGGTTTCGCTCTATACCACTCTTATTGATATTTAGTCTCGTTATTAGGAGGTTTCGATGCGATCCGTTCCTTTCCTGTTGTTCCTGTTTGCTTTCGCAGCGGCCGGCTTCGCCGATGACGCGGCCAAACCCAAGTTTGCCATGACGGGCGAACTCGATCTGGGCGTGACCAGCGACAGTGTCGCCAACTCGACCACCGACAATCCGACGGAGCTGAAGCTGTCGCCAACCTTGGCCGATGGAAACGTGGGGTTTCAGTCAAGGCTTCTGCTCTATCCCCCGACTGTGAGCCCCTCCGTGACCCAGTACCCTCAGTCCAACAGCCTCATGCAGCTCGACTACGCCTACGGGACCTACTTGCTCTATGGTTCGCTGTTTGACCATTTTGTGACGGCCAAGGTCTCCATGGGTGACTTTGCCGACACAACCGACTACGTCTTGTCGTACAACTCCAACGGTTTTGCCAACTTGACCAAGGGGAACGCGATCGGAGGCTACATCGAAGGGTTGACGGGGGCCGAGGTGGCCTTTTCCCCCTTGAAAACCCTCACCGTGGCCGCCTTTGTTCCGTGGGACAATACAGGGGCAGGAACGCCACCTGCCAACACCGAAGGTCGAGCCGACGTGAACGTTTCGTACACGTATCCGAAGGTGATCAAGGTCAACACAGGGTACGGCAACTCCTACAACGGCGACGTCGGCGGCAGCCTGGTTCAGCCGGCGGCGGGGACGAACCTTTTCTACGCCAATGCCTCGCTCACCAGCGTAGAAAACCTTGCCTTGGGGGCAGAGTTTGGGAACTACTACAACATCACCAGCTCCAAGTCCGTAGAAAACTACGCCACCGCAACGGTGAGCTACACGATCCCCAACGAAAAGTCGGGTGATTCTCTGACGTTCAGCGACGACGTGTTTTTCTTCGCAGCGGACTCGGGCACGAGCGTGATCCAGGAGTTCTTCTCGACGGCCTACACCTTCGCGCAGGCGTTCTCGGCGGGCGATCTCATCCTCGACCTCGACGCCAACTACGCCAACAATTATCCGGCCACCGACAGTTCGTCCCCGGGGACCCTGACCTCGTCCGACAGGAACTTCACGATCAACCCCTGGGTGAAGTTGTCGCTGGGGGCGAAGAACCATATTCTTGCCTTGGGGTACGCCTACAACTACGACCTCGACGCCGCGAAGGCCGGCTACGCCAAACTGCTTCTGAACGGAACGATCTATTTCTAATCCAAGAGGTGAACGATGAAAACTACGAAGAATTCCCTTCTCCGAATCTTGTCCGCGCTCCTTCTTTTCTTGGGTCTCACGGGGTTCGCCTCGGCCAGCGGAGAGGACGAGAAACCCTCAGGGGTCCAAGTGGTGGCCGCCGAGAACACCTACGGCGACCTGGTCCAGCAGATCGGCGGTGTGCAGGTGCACGTGCTGAGCATCCTGTCGGACCCCAACGTCGATCCGCACGAGTACGAGTCAAACGTCGACAGCGCCCGGCAGATCGCCGACGCCGATATCGTAATCGCGAACGGGGGCGGCTACGACGACTGGATGGACAAGCTGATGGCGACGACTCAGAACAGCAAGAGGATCGCCCTCCACGCCTTCGACATCGCCACGACCCACCTGAAAGAAAACGAGCACGTCTGGTACAATCCCGACAACGTCATCGCCATATCACAGAAGATCACCGAGGCGCTTAAGCTGAAGGACCCGGCCAACGGCGCGCAATACGACGCAAACTTCGCGGCTCTGAAGTCCGACATCCTGAAGCTTGACGACCGCCTTGCCGAACTCAAGGCCAAGTACAACAAGACGCCGATCTTGCTAACAGAAACCATCTTCCTCTACCAATCGGAGTTGATCGGACTGAACGTTCTGACCCCGTGGACCTTTGACAAGGCTATCGCCGAAGGCAACGATCCGTCCCCCGCGGATGAGATCCTGGCCGAGTCACAAGTCAAAGGCAAACAAGGCAAGATCCTGGTGTACAACGTCCAGACCATCACGCCCATCACCACCAAGCTTCAGGACGAGGCAAAGGTCTTGAACATTCCCATTGTCCCCGTTTCGGAAACCATGCCGCCCGGGGAGCATTACCAGACTTGGATGGCAAAGCAGCTCGACGTGCTCGACAAGGCCCTGTCTGGAGCGTCTTAGCCTCTTTCTGTGACCTGCTGGATCCGGGCGTTGAGCACAGCCATCGTCTCGTTCTGATAGTAGCGGTAGATGATCTTGTTGACCGCCGTCATCAGCACCTCGTCGCTGACGTCCCGGGAGTGGAACCGAATCACAAAGACCACTTTGTCCTTTTGAATCCGCTTGAGGGTGATCAGGCCCCGTGCCTCGATGGTCATCGTCCCCAGGGTCAGGGTGATGTCCCTGATCTTTGTGGCAAACTCCCACGGCGGGCCGGGGAGGGCAAACTGCACTGTGAAATGCGTGATGCTCAGATCGAGGATGGGTCCCTCGACGGTTTGGTCGTTGTGGACGAAACGGGAATGGAAGCGGGAGGCGTCGGGCATTCGGATCGCCTTCCGCCTGCCTGCCACCTCGTTGGCGGCCAAAACGTCCAGAACTCGTCCCTGGTTGGTCAGGTTTGTCTCTTCAAGCGGGATGCACCCGGCCTCGATGCCAACGTCAAACAAAAAGGAACGTTGAACCGCCTGTTCCTCTTGGGTGGACGAGCGCCTTTTGTAGAAGACGCCAAGACTTACCGAGTCCGCAAACTTCTTCTGGACCGCCCCCAGCAGCTTCACGTAGTAGTCAACAGGTTCGTCGTTTTCAATGAAGAAGAAGAGAAGGCAGTGCGGGAACGCATTGACGAGGGTAGCCACGATTTGCCGATGGTCGGCGCCCAAGACCCCCTGGAGTGAGTAGCATTCGTAACCCTTCAGGAAAGCAAGTTCCAAGAAGGCGTCGTCAACGAGAAGGGGATTCGGGAAGATAAAGAAAGTCTTGGGCGCGCCGAGTTGCGATGAATCCATAGCCATCTCCGTCACAAAAAGCTGAAGAGAACACGATGAAAGACTTTTTGGAACGGACTTGGTGGTTTGGACGAAGGCTTGGGGACTCACCGTAAGCATATCCCGCCTGGCGAGGAACTTCCTGGCCTTTCCTCCGATTAAACGCAAGCGCTCCGGCCGCAATGCTTGCCCGGGGGGCGCACCGCGTTTAGAATGTCCCCCATGATTACCATCGAAAACGACTACCTGCGCGCCTCCTTTTTGACCAAGGGCGCCGAGTGGAGGTCCTTCGTCGAGAAGGTCCATGGCCGTGAGCTTCTGTGGCAGGCCGACCCGGCGTATTGGGGCAAGTCGGCCCCCGTGCTGTTTCCCATCGTTGGCAGCCTCAAGAACGGCCAGTACGAGTGGCAGGGCAAGACCTACAGCCTCCCGCGCCACGGGTTCGCCCGGGACCGCGAATTCAAGGTCAAGGAGCAAGAGGGCTGGCGCGTCGTTTTTGTCCTTGAAAGCGACGAGGAAACCCGCAAGGTGTTCCCGTTCGACTTCTCGTTTGAAATCGAGTACCGCCTGTGGAAGAGGGTCCTCCACACGTCCTTCCGCGTGGTCAACACGGGGAGCGGCGAGATGCTGTTCAGCGTGGGCGCCCACCCGGCGTTCAACCTGCCGTTCTTCGGCGAGGGGCGCTTCGAGGACGGCTTCCTCGACTTCGAACAGAAGGAGCCCCTGGAGCGCTGGATGCTCGACGGCCAAGGCCTGCTCTCGGGCGAGAGGCGTCCGTTGCCCAACGCGGGGCGCTCGCTGGTCACCACGAGGGTGCTGTTCTCCGAAGACGCCTTGGTCCTCAAGAACCTGAAGTCGGGGCGCATCGCCCTGCGCCAGCGCGACGCGGGCACGGCGCTGAGCATGGAGTTCCCGGGCTTCCCGTACTTCGGGGTCTGGACGGCCCCCGGCGCGCCCTTCGTGTGTCTGGAGCCCTGGTGCGGCGTGGCCGACTCGACCTCGTCCACGGGCCGGCTGGAAGACAAAGAGGGAATCAACCGCCTGGAAGCGGGCGCAGCCTTCCAGAGGAGCTTCGCCGTCACCGTCGAGGGTTGAATATACTCACTTGACAAACTTGAGAATGGAAACTATACAAGTAACCGATACTTGAGTGTTTCACTTGAGAAAGTCAGTCAGGGGAGTTTTATGAAGACCAAACCGCTCTTGCTCGTCCTGGGGTTGTCGCTTGCCGCGGCCCTGTCGCCTGCCGCCGGGTTCGCCCAGGACAGGAAGCCAGACTTCACGCTGCTCAACGTCAGCTACGACCCGACCCGGGAGCTGTACGCCCAGTACGACAAACTCTTTGCCGACTACTACTTCAAGACGACGGGCAAGACGGTTGAAATCAAGCAGTCCCACGGCGGTTCCGGCGGCCAGTCGCGGGCCGTGCAGCAGGGGTTGAGCGCCGACGTGGTCACCCTGGCCCTGGGGTACGACATCGACGCCATCGCCGACCAGGGGCTGCTCCCCGCCGACTGGCAGAAGAAGCTGCCCGACAACTCGACCCCGTACACCTCGACCATCGTGTTCCTGGTCCGCAAGGGCAACCCCAAGAACCTCAAAACCTGGGAAGACCTGGTGAAGCCCGGGGTGGGCGTCATCGTGTCCAACCCCAAGACCTCGGGCGGGGCCAGGTGGGCCTTCTTGGCGGCCTACGGCGCCATTTGGAAGAAGACCAAGGACGAGGCCAAGGCCAAGAGCTACATTCAGGCGCTGTACCAAAACGTGCCCGTGCTCGACGCGGGGGCCCGGGGCGCCACCTTGAGCTTTGCCCAGAAGGGCCTGGGCGATGTGACCCTGGCCTGGGAAAACGAGGCCGACCTGGTGCTCAACGAGTTCGGCCGGGAGAAGTTCGACGTCGTGGCTCCCCCGGTCAGCATCCTGGCCGAACCCCCGGTGGCCGTGGTCGAAAAGACGGCCGACAAGAAGGGCACCAGGGCGGTGGCCGAGGCCTACCTGAAGTACCTCTACAGCCCCGAGGCCCAGGACCTCATCGCCAAGAACGGTTACCGCCCCCGCGAGGCTGCGGCGGCCAAGAAGTACGCCCCTCTGTTCGCCAAGGTCGAACTGTTCACCCTGGCCGAGGTGTTCGGTGACTGGCGCTCCACCCAGAAGAAGTTCTTCGCCGACGGCGGGATCTTCGACCAGATCTACGGCCAGTAGGGCCGCAGCCCATGAAACGGAACGTCCTTCCTGGCTTCGGTCTGTCTCTGGGCTACACGGTGTTCTACCTCTCGTTCGTGGTGCTGATTCCGCTGTTCGTCCTCCTCTTCCAGCCCGTGGGCCTGGGGTGGGAGGCGTTTTGGAAGGCGGCAACCTCGCGGCGGGCCGTTTCGGCCTACGGGGTGAGCTTCACGACGGCCCTGACGGCCTCGCTTGTCAACTTCGTGGTCGGCCTGATCACCTCGTGGGTGCTGGTGCGCTACCGCTTTCCGGGCCGGCGCGTCCTCGACGCCCTTGTGGACTTTCCGTTTGCCCTCCCAACGGCGGTGGCAGGGGTGTGCTTCGCGGTGCTCTACTCGCCGACGGGGTGGCTGGGGCAGGTGCTCGAGCCGCTGGGGTTCCACGTGGTGAACACGACCACGGGCATCACCCTGGCGCTGGTCTTCATCGGGTTTCCTTTTGTGGTGCGCACACTCCAACCCGTGCTCGCCGACCTTGAAAAGGAGCTCGAGGAGTCGGCGCAGAGCCTGGGAGCGGACCGGCTTCAAACCTTCGTCAGGGTCATATTCCCCGCGATCTTCCCAGCCCTGGTCACGGGGTTCACCCTGGCCTTCAGCCGCGGGGTGGGCGAGTACGGCTCGGTCATTTTCATCGCGGGCAACCTGCCGTTCAAGACCGAGATCGCGCCCCTCATCATCATGGCCAAGCTTGACCAGTTCGACTACGCGGGCGCCGCTTCGGTGGCCGCAGTGCTGCTGGCCTTCAGCTTCGTGATGCTGCTGGCTCTGAACGCCGTGCAGGCCTGGGCCAACAAGGAGCCCAAATGACCCCTGCGCCCCGCTCCCTCGATCCCCCCTGGGTGAAGTTGGTCCTCATCGCCCTCACCGTGGTCTTCTTTGTCGTGTTCATCTTCCTCCCCCTGGCGCTTGTGTTTGTCCAGGCGCTCAGCAAGGGTTGGGACGCCTACGTTGCGGCGTGGACGGAACCCGCAGCGGTCTCGGCGATTCAGCTGACCCTGCTCACCACGGCCGTCGTCGTGCCCCTCAACTCGGTGTTCGGAGTGGCCGCCGCTTGGCTGATCACGAAGTACACCTTCCGGGGCAAGACCGTGCTCGTGAGCCTCCTCGACCTGCCGTTTGCGGTCTCGCCGGTGATCGCGGGGCTGATCTTCGTGCTGGTGCTGGGCAACCGCACCCCCGTGGGCGCGTGGCTGGACTCGTTGGGAATCCAGGTCATCTTCGCGCCGCCTGGCATCGTCCTTGCGACGCTGTTCGTGACCTTTCCGTTTGTGGTCCGCGAGCTCATTCCCCTGATGCAATCACAGGGCAGGGAGGAGGAGGAGGCCGCGCTTACCCTGGGCGCCCGGGGCTGGCAGTTGTTCTTTCGGGTGACCCTTCCCAACATCAAGTGGGGACTGCTCTACGGCATGGTGCTGTGCAACGCCCGGGCCATCGGCGAATTCGGCGCCGTGTCGGTGGTGTCGGGGCACATCCGGGGCGAGACGAACACCATCCCCCTCCACGTCGAAATTCTCTACAGCGAGTACAACTTCACAGCCAGCTTCGCGGTGGCGTCCATCCTGGTGTTCATCGCCTTGGCCACCCTGGTGGTCAAGGCGTGGCTGGAGCACAGGTTCGAGAAGTCCGAGAAAGGGGAGACCCCATGAGCATTGAAGTCAGAAACCTTGTCAAAACCTTCGGCCCGTACACGGCGGTAAACGGCATCAGCCTCAAGGTGGAGCCCGGCGAGCTGGTGGCCCTGCTGGGGCCGTCGGGGTGCGGCAAGACGACGCTGCTGCGGATGATCGCCGGGCTCGAGACGGCCGACAGCGGGCAGATCCTGCTTAACGGCGAAGATGTCACGGCTTTGCCGGTGCGCGAGAAGAAGGTAGGCTTCGTCTTCCAACACTACGCGCTGTTCCGGCGCATGACCGTGTTTGAAAACGTCGCCTTCGGGCTGCGGGTGCTCCGCGGCCCGGGCAAGCCGTCGCGGAAGCAGATCACCGAGAGGGTGAACCACCTGCTGGCCATGGTGCAGATGGACTGGGCCGGCGGACGGATGCCCAGCCAGCTCTCGGGCGGCCAGCGCCAGCGCGTGGCCCTGGCCCGTGCCCTGGCCACCGAACCCAAGGTGCTGCTCCTCGACGAGCCGTTCTCGGCCCTTGACGCCAAGGTCCGCCTGGAGCTGCGGCGCTGGCTGCGCAAGCTCCACGACGAGCTGCACATCACAAGCGTGTTTGTCACCCACGACCAGGAGGAGGCCCTCGAGCTGGCCGACCGCATCGTGGTCGTGAACAAGGGGGCCATCGAGCAGCAGGGCACCCCCGAGGAAGTCTACGACAACCCGGCCAGCGCCTTTGTCCACAACTTCCTGGGCAACGTGAACGTGTTCCACCGCCGCACCCACGACGGTTCGGCGTCGGTGGGGTTCGTTCGGCCCCACGACGTGGTCCTGAGCAAGCTTCGGGGCAAGCCCACGGACCTCGAGGGCGTGATCGTCGATGCCAGGATCCGGGGACGGCAGGTCGCCGTCGAGGTGTCGGTGCCGGGACACGAGCGCTCCATCGAGGCCGAGATCGCCCGCGAGGAGTTCAAAGCTTTGGGCGTTGCGCCCGGCGACCGCGTGTTTGTCGATCTTGAGGCCATCACCGAGTACGTCGAGGACTATTCTATCTAGGACGCTGTGCGCGGCAGCAGCACTTCGAACGCGGTTCCTCCGTCGGCCGGGTTGAAGGCGCGGATGCTGCCGTTGTGGAGCTCCACCATGCTCTTGGTAATGCTCAGACCCAGCCCAAAGCCCTTCTGGCCCAGCCCCGCGTTCCTCTCGTACTGGTCGGGGTCCTGAATCTCCACCCTGTAGAACCGTTTGAACACAAGTTCCAGCGACGACTCGGGGATGGGGGGGCCGGGGTTGCGGAACGTGAGGCTCCATTGGGGCTTCTCGGACTTTCCGGCGGGCGCCACGTCGAGGCGGATCTGGCCTCCCCGCGGCGTGTACTTGAACGCGTTCGTGAGGATGTTGAGGAAGCCCTGCCTGAGCAGGGTCGGATCGCCCAAGGTCTCCAGCGGCGGGCACTGGGCCCACGACGTCGACCCGCCCGGAAGGCTCAGGCCGAAGTTCAGGTTCTTTTCGTCCCACAGGGGTTCCAGCTCTTCTATCAGGTCCTGGAGGACGAGGGCCAGGTCGCAGGGGTGGCGCTCCACCTGGTCCATGCGGCGGTCCATGCGCGCCAGGTTCAGCAGGGTGTTCAGAAGCGACACGATGCTGTCGATGTCGGCCAGGTTGTCCTCGAGGATGCCCTGAACTTCGGCCTCGACAAGGCGCTCGAGCGCCACCTCGTTTCGTCCCCTCAGAATCGTGAGCGGGGTCCGCAGCTCGTGGCTCAGCTGGCCCACAAGGGCCTCCTCAAACTCAAAATCCTGCTCAAGCTGCTGCAGAAGTTTGTTGAGAGTGCCCGCCATCTCTGCCACCTCGTCGTGCCCCGGCGGAACCGCCAGGCGCAGGTCAAGGTGAGTCTCCGAGATGTTCTGCGCCGACTCGCTCATCTGACGCACAGGGCGCAGCGACCAATGGATGAGCAGCGTCCCTAGAAGGCCGAAGGATACGAACACCAGGCTCAGCACGGTGATCAGGCTGACCAAGAAGCTCTGCCAGGCCTCATCGAGGGACACGGTAAGGCAGGCGAACCTCACGGTTCCCAGCAGGCGGCCATCCTGGACAAGAGGGATGACCGCCACGCGGAAGCGGGGAGGCCCGTCCACGGAGAACAGTTCAAGGTCCTTGGGGTGGAGGTCGGGCAGGGCGAGGTTGAGCGCCGCGTTGGTGCCCATGACCAGGTTGCCCGAACCGTCGAATACCGCCAGCGTGGTCTTGTACGGAAGGGGAACGTTGGCTCTCTCCTGAAAGTAATCTTCAAGGAAGGCTTCGAAGTCCTTATTGTTCAGTGAATAGCGGGGGGGAGGGCCTCCCAGCCTCATGGTGAAGTAGGTTCCCAGCACCTCTGTGATGCCCCGCGACTCGTGGCTCAAAAAGTCGTCGAGGCGGTTGGCCTGGTCCCTGGTGAACCAGAAGGAGGCAAGAACCCCCGCGAACCCCAGCAGAAGCAGGGTGGTCAACCAAAGCGACAGCAAAATCTTCTGCTTGACCGAAAGGACGGGGGGCATGGTGGACCTCTCCACCGTTACAATACCACAGCGAACTGGGGTTTTATTCTATTAATATTTGTTCAAATTTGATAATATTATTGGCCTTGTCAAAGTTAATAAACGAAACTATCGTAACTCTAACTTGCGAGGAGGCCGCCATGACCCACCGTCCTGCCCCTGGTAGACTCGCCCCCACGACCGCAGCCATCGGGGCCCTGCTGATGGGGTTGTTCCTGCCCGGTTTGGCCTGGGGGGACCCTGACCCCGAAAACCCCATGCCTGCCGTGCAAATCCACTTCCAGCAGGGAGACTTGGTCGCCATCGGTTCGGTGCCGCCTTCGGAGTGGGACCCCTACGGGTCTCAGACTCCCCAGGTGGACTACGAAAGCCTCGTGGCCGGGGGTTACAAGGACAAGGTCGTCGAAGTCGACTGCCGGCCCTTCTCGTTCGAGCAGTTCGCCGATGGAACGTACAGGTACTTCGCGTACGGCACCGACGACACGGGCTTCGGCTGGCGCGAGGGGGAGCCCATCCTCTTGGTGTCGTCCAAACCGCTCAGCCCTTCCGACCGCGATGGCACCCTCGACACGGTCGCCGTCCCTTCGGGCGTCGAACGGGTCGACCTGTTCAACTCCGATACGGGCGACACCCAGGAATTCGCGGTCCCTGTGCTCGAAGTGGTGGACCAATCCGACTGACGGACCGTGAATCGGGGCGCCTCAAAGGCCCGCGATCACGTTTCCGCCGGCCACGGGCAACCACGCCCCCGTAATGTACGACGCCAGGTCGCTGGCCAGGAAGGCCACCGCGTTGGCGACTTCCTCGTCGGTGCCCCGGCGCCGAAGCGGCACTTTGAGGTCGTGTTCGGGCTGGATCTCGGTGTGCGTCTGGCGGTCCCTGTCGCTGATGGTCCACCCCGGGGCCACCTGGTTGACGGTCACGCCCCCGGGCCCGACCTCCTTCGCCAGCACCCTGAGCAGCCCGTCGAGGCCGCGCTTGCCCGAAACGTAGGCGCCCTGGCCCTCGAAGGCCTGCACCACGCACTCGGTGCTGATGGCGATGAACCTTCCCCAGCGGCGGGCCTGCATCGACGGGATGAAGGCCTGTGCCAGCAGCACGCTCTGCAGGGTGCAGCTTTGAAACTGGCTCTCGAAGTCTTCCAAGCCCTGTTCGAGGATGCTCGTCCACTTGTACTGGACGACGGCGTTGGCCACGACGATGTCGGGACGGCCCATGGCCTTTCCGACTTCGGAGGCCAGCTTGTCCACCGAGGCCTTGTCGGTGATGTCGGCCTGGAACGCCTCGGCCCGGCGGCCGAGGGCCCGCAGCTCGGCGGCCAAGCTCTTCGCCGGCCCTTCGTTCCTGCCGAAATGGACGGCCACGTCGGCCCCGCACCCGGCCAGGGTCCGCGCCATCACGCGCCCCAAGTCCCCCGAGGCCCCCGTGACGAGGGCCAGTTTTCCCGCTAGGTCAATCTTCATCCTCTGAGGATACCACTGGCGGCAAGAAGGTTCGAGCTTGTCAAACCGGTTTACCGCCTCTAAGCTGTGAGAATGAGCCCGCTCAAGATCGTGATGATTTCGTCGGAGTGCGCACCGTTTGCCAAGACGGGCGGCTTGGCCGACGTGGTCGGCGCCCTCCCCACCGCCCTCAAGAAGGAGGGCCACGAGGCCATCGTGGTGATGCCGCTCTACTCGGCGGTCAACCGGGAAAAGTTCAAGCTGCGGCCGTCGGCGGCACCGTTTGGTGTGTGGATGGGCAACTGCCAGGAGTGGTGCGCCGTCTGGGAATCTGACGCGGCGGGGTTCACCACCTATTTCATCGAGTTCAACAAATACTTCGACCGCTTCGGGTACTACCACGACGCCCAGATGAACGACTACCTCGACAACGCCGAACGCTTCGGGTTTCTGTGCCTGGCGGCGCTGCAATGGTGCCGTGCAGCGGGGTTCGACCCCGACGTGGTGCACACCCACGACTGGCAGTCGGCGCCCGCAGCGTGCTACCTCAAGGACTGGTATTCCCTCGATCCGGTGCTGGGCCGCACGGCCGGCGTGCTGACCATCCACAACCTCTCGTACCAGGGTGTCTACAGCGCCTCGTGCATGCCCTACCTGGGGATTGGCCGGGAGCACTTCCACCCCGACAAGTACGAGTCGTGGGGCAAGCTGAACCTCCTCAAGGCGGGCATCTTCAGCGCCGACCTCGTCACCACGGTCAGCCCCAACTACGCCCGCGAGACCAAGACGGCCGAGCTTGGCTGCGGGCTGGCGCCGTACCTGAACCGGCGGGGCGACGACTACCGAGGCATCCTCAACGGCGTCGACTACACCCAGTGGAACCCCGAGACCGACCCGACGCTGCCGGCGCGGTACACCGCCGCCGACTTGTCGGGCAAGGCCGTGTGCAAACGGGCGCTCCAGGAGCGCTTCCACCTCGAGGCCGACGCCACGATACCTGTGGTGGGCGTCGTGAGCCGCTTCGCCTCCCAGAAGGGGCTGGACCAGCTGGCTCAGGTCATCGAGGGTCTCGTGAACGACATGAGGGTGCAGTTCGTCGTCCTCGGGTCGGGCGACAAGGGCCTCGAAGCGTTCTTCGGCGACCTGCCCCGCCGGTACCCGGGCCGGATCGGCACGTGGATAGGGTACGACGACCCCCTGTCGCACCTCATCGAGGCGGGGTCGGACTTCTTCGTCATGCCCTCGGTGTTCGAGCCCTGCGGCCTCAACCAGCTGTACTCGCTGCGCTACGGCACCCTGCCCATCGTGAGGGCCACGGGCGGCCTCGACGACACTGTGGAGCAGTACGACGAGGCCCGGGGCACGGGCACCGGCTTCAAGTACGCCGACGCCAACCCCACGGCGCTGTATTTCTGCGTCGGCTGGGCGGTGAGCACGTGGTACGACAGACCTAAGCACTTTGCAGCCCTGCAGCAGAACGCGATGAAGCAGGACTTCTCGTGGGACCGCAGCGCCGCAGCCTATGTGGAGCTCTACCGGCGCGCGCTGTCGAAGCGGCGGGGGGAATGACCCTTCCCGGTCCCACCCGGCTGGTCCCGCTGGCCAGCTCGTTTGTGCTCCACGCCGCCGCCGTCGGGCTCGCGGTGCAGACGCTGACGTTGCATCCGGAGGCGACCCCGGCGGTGTACGTGCCGTGGCTGGTCGCCGCAGGCTTTGTTTTCAGCGCCGTCCTTGTCGTATCCACACCCCGGGCGGTGCCGGCCACCTTGTTCCTGCTGGTTTGGGCCGTGGTCGTCCAGCTGGTGCTGATCCCCCCCGGGTTCTCGATCACCTTCCGGCTGCTGGCCCAGGCGCCCGTGCTGATCCATACGGTTCTGTCGCTTTCGGGAGCGTGGGGCCCCGTGCTCGCGCTGGCTGAGCTGGCATTCTTTGCTGGGGGGCAGGGCGCCCGGACGGCTTGGGGTCACGCCGTGGCCCCCGCGTCCGACGAGGCGCTCTGGGGTCTGGCGGCCGTCGGTCTGGCGCTGGTCGGCGGGGCGTGGGCCCTACGGTCAGCCCTGCGCAAACGCGAGGCCGCCGAGGCCGAGGTGGCCCACCTCAAGGAGGGCGTTCAGCAGGTCGTCCAGGCCAACGTCGGGTTCCAGGAACTGGCCGCCGACGTCGAGCAGACGTCCATGCGCCGTGAGCGGCTGCGGATCACCCGCGAGATCCACGACATCGTGGGCTATACCCTCACCAACCAAACCATGGTGCTCCAGGCGGCCGTCGTCCTGCTCGACAGGGACCACGATAAACTCCGCGAGTTGCTGGCCTCGGCCGAGGAGTCGGCGCGCTCGGGGCTGCAGGAGGTCCGCCAGGCCCTCCGCCAGCTGCGAGTGGGAGCCGAGAGACCGGTGGCCTTCCTGAACCGCCTCCACCAGCTGTGCCGCACCTTTGAGCGGGCCACGGCCGTCAGGGTGGAGCTCTCGGGGGCCCAGACCCCCGACGCCTTGGCACCGCACGTTGAGCTGGTTTTGTATAGAATGGTTCAGGAGGGTCTGACCAACGCCTTCCTGCACGGCAAGGCGACCCGGGTTTCGGTGGGGCTGGACCTCGACGACGAGGCGCTGACCGTGCATCTGGCCGACAACGGGTCGGGGGCCGAGGACGTGAGCGAGGGCATTGGGCTCACGGGCATGCGCGAGCGGCTGGCGGCCTTCGGCGGCGTTCTCGACTACGAAGGCGGGGGCCACGGATTCACGGTCTGGGCCCGGATTCCGCGCGTCGCCCTCACGGAGGAACCATGATCCGCATTCTCATCGTCGACGATCAGGTGCTCTTCGCCGAAAGCCTCAAGACTGTCCTCGAAATGGCAGGCGAGGGCTACAAGATCTGCGGCCTTGCCGAGAACGGCCGCGAGGCCGTCGACGCCGTCGACGACCTCAAACCCGACCTCGTCCTGATGGACGTCCGCATGCCCGTCATGGACGGAGTGGCCGCCACCCGCATCCTCAAGGCCAAATACCCCAGCCTGAAGATCCTGATGCTCACCACCTTCGAGGACGACGAGTACGTGCGAGAAGCGCTTCGCTACGGCGTGAGCGGCTACCTGCTCAAGAGCATCCCCACCGCAGAGCTGCTGGCCAGCCTCCGCGCGGCGCTATCGGGGGCGCTCCAGCTCGACCCCCGGGTGGTGGCGGCCCTCGTGGGCCAGACAAAGGAAGGCGTTTCGGCCGAGGCGCTGCCCCAGTGGTTCGACGAGCTAACCCGCAAGGAGAGGCAGGTGCTGGGTCTGATGGTCGGCGGCTTCCACAACGACGAGATCGCCGAAAGGGTGTGCATGGCGCCCCAGACCGTGCGCAACTACATCAGCCGCATCTACGACAAACTGGGCACCTCCGACAGGGTAGCCGCCGTCCGAATGGCTCGTACAACAGGCCTTTTCTAGGTTTTTCTCTCCTGGCCGCAGCGAAAAAGCCGGCGACGCCGCCCACGCGCGCCGCAGAAGGCCCGCAAGGAAGTACTCCCGGTACATTTCAAGGACAAAGCCGGTACCTCCAACTCTTCCCCGCAGGGGGAATCGGGCCCATCCTGAAAGCATCTCTTAGAAAAGGAGTCCTCATGCGAATTTCACGGATCGTTTCCCGGGCCCTCATGGGCATCGGCCTCGTGCTGCTGACGGGCACGGCCTTCGGGCAGAACATCACCCTCGGGTCATGGCGCACCGACGACGTGGCCAAGTGGGCCAACATCATCGCGGCGTTCAACAAGACCAACCCCAACATCATGGTCAAGTTCGACCCGACCAACCCCCCGGACTACAACGCCACCCTGCGCTTGCAGCTCGAGAACGGCAACGGACCCGACCTGTACTTCAGCCGTTCCTTCGGCGTGGGCCAGGCCCTGTTTACCGCCGGTTTTGACCTCGACCTGAGCGACTTCCCGGCCATCAAGCAGGCCTTCGCCCCCGGTTCCCTCCTGGCCTGGAAGATGGACGACGGCAAGGTCTTCGCCCAGCCCCTGGGCGCTGTCAGCCATGGTGTGTACTTCAACAAGGACATCTTCGCCAAGAACGGCATCGCCGTTCCCAAGACCTGGGAGGCTCTGATCGCCGCTGCCAAGAAGCTGAAGGCCGCCGGGATCACCCCCTTCGCCAACGGCATCGCCGACCAGTGGGACATCTACGAGATCGTACTGTCGGGCATCCTGGCCAACAACACCGGCGGAGCGGCCGGACGCCTGGCCTACGAAGCCGGAAAGCGCCACTTCAACGACGCCGCCATCGTGAACTCGTTCGCCGAGCTCAAGGAAATGGCCCCCTACCTGCCCAAGGGCTTCGAGGCTCTGACCTACACCGACGCCGAGAACCTGTTCAAGCTTGGCAACGCCGCCATGCTCTTCGACGGCTCGTGGGAACTGCCCGATATCCAGGCCAACGTGACCTTCGCTTGGTCGGCCTTCGCCATTCCCCCGCCGGCCGGAAAGCCCGCCTTCGTGGTGTTCTTCCCCGATTCGGCCATCGCGATCAACGCCAAGAGCAAGAACATCGACGCGGCCAAGACCTTCCTGACGTGGCTGGCCAGCCCCGCGGGCGCCAAGGCCATCGGTGACAACCTTGTCGGCTTCTTCCCCATGAGCAAGGCCGCGGTCAAGCTCGACAACGAGTACGCCAACACCTTCCTCGGCTTCAACAAGGGAACCGGGCAAGACATCCGCTTCACGTGGTCCAAGCTCGACGCCGGCAAGCCCACCGCCTACAGCCTCCTGGTGGACAACGCCAACAACGTGCTCAAGGGCACCGTGACCCCCAAGCAGGCCGCCGACAACTTGGCCGCCGGCCTGGCCCAGTGGTACAAGCCCTCGATGTAGTCTCTTAGGGTGGGGGGAGGCGCATTCCGCCCCTCCCACCCGCTTTCTTGGTGCCGTTTCAACCCCAACTCCCAAAAGGATTCCCCATGGCTTCAAACCGAAAAACTCTTGAGGTCGACCGCAACCTGTTCTGGTTGTGGTGGATAGCCCCGGCTCTGGCCGTCTACGTGGTGTTCATGGCCTGGCCGCTGTTCAACTCCCTGAGGCTGAGCTTTTACACGGGCACGGGGTTCCAGCTCAACAACTTCATCGGTTTTGACAATTACAGGCGGCTGTTCGGGGGCGGTGAAGATTCCGTGCGCTTCCTCGGCGCCTTCGGCAACACTTTCATCTTCTTCGCCATCCACATGCTGGTTCAGAACACCCTCGGCCTGGCGTTCGCCCTGCTGCTTTCACGAAAAACCCTGCGCGGAACCGCCGTGTTCCGTACCATCATCTTCGTCCCGGCCACTCTGGCCATCGTCGTGACCGGCTTCCTCTGGAAGCTGCTGCTCAACCCCCAGTGGGGCCCGCTGAACCTCATCCTCACCAAGGTCGGCTTGGGCGACTGGGCGCTGCCATGGCTGGGAGACACCCACCTCGCGCTGCTTGTCGTCGGCCTGGTCTCGAGCTGGCAGTGGGTGGGCATCCCCACCATGATCTTCCTGGCAGCGCTCCAAGGCATCAGCGACGACTACTTCGAGGCGGCGGCCATGGACGGCGCCACACCGTGGCAAGTGCTTTGGAACATCAAGCTGCCGCTCATGCGGCCCATCATGGGGGTGGTCGCCATCCTCACCTTCACAGGAAACTTCAACGCCTTCGACGTTGTGTTCGCCATGGAGGGCCCCAACGGCCCGCCGGCGTACACGACAGACATCCTGGGCACTTACTTCTACCGCACAGGCATCGCCGGACAGCAGCCCGTCGGCATCCCCGACATGGGCCTGGGGGCGGCCGTCGCGACGGTGGCCTTCGTCGTCCTGCTCATCGGGGTCCTCACCATGCAATACCTCAGCCGTGACACCTCCGGAGGCCGCAAATGAAACCCTTGATCCGCCCGCGACTGAAGCTCGCCGACTTTCCAGGTTACCTCCTGCTGGCCTTCTGGACCCTGATGGTCCTCATCCCCCTGTGGGTCATGATCGTCAACTCGTTCAAACCCTCGCTCGACATCTTCCGCGACCCCTTCGGTCTTCCCCTCAAGGTGAGCACAGAAGGGTACGCGGCCCTGGCGGTCGGCGGCGGGTTCGTCACCTACTTCCTCAACAGCCTGATCATCACCACCGTGTCTATCCTTACAGTGCTGGCCCTGGGCTCGGCCGCTGCCTACGGCCTTGCCAACTGGAACAGCCGCACCAGCCGCTACCTGCTGCTGGTCTTCCTCGCGGGCCTCATGATTCCCATCCGGATCGCGAGCATCAACCTGCTGGGGCTCGTCAAGGACCTGGGGCTCATGGACACCCTGGCCGGCCTGTTCCCCATCTACGTGGCCATGGGCCTGCCCATGGGCGTGTTCGTGCTCACGGAATTCATCAAGGGCGTTCCCAAGGAGATTCTGAACGCGGCCCGTATCGACGGCGCAGGCAGTCTGCGGATCTTCGTGCAGATCATCGTGCCGCTGACCAGGCCCGCCCTGGCCACCGTCGCCATCTTCAACCTGGTCAACCTGTGGAACGACCTGTGGTTTCCCCTGATCATCATCCGCAGCGACGGCCAGCGGACGCTGATGCTGGGGGTGACCCGGCTTTTCGGGCAGTACCAGACCGACTGGAACAAGGTGCTCGCCGTGCTTACCTCGGCGTCCATCCCCATCATCCTGCTGTACCTGCTGCTGTCCAAGCAGTTCATCAAGGGCCTGACGGCGGGGGCGGTCAAGGAGTAGCCCGGGTTCCCTGGACAGTTTCGGGTCAACCGAAGGATAATGGTGGCGAGGAGTCACGCCATGAAGATGGGTTTCGTCAGCGCCATTTTGGCCGACTTGAGCTTGGAAGAAGTGCTGGAGTTTGCCGCCGAGCAGAAGTTTGACTGCGTCGAGCTGATGTGCTGGCCCAAGGGCAAGGCCGAGCGCCGCTACGCCGGGGTCACCCACATCGACGCCAGCGGGTTCGACGACGCCCAGTCCGCCCGGGTCAAAGCGTTGCTCAAGGCCAAGAACGTCGAGATCTCGTCCCTGGGCTACTACCCCAACCCCCTCGACCCCGACCCCGAGAAGCGGGCGGTGTACGTCGATCACCTCAAGCGGCTCATCGACGCGTCGGCCTTGCTGGGAGTTGGGCTTGTCACGACCTTCATCGGCCGCGACAAGAACAAGTCGGTGGACGACAACCTTGCCGAGTTTCTCAAGGTCTGGCCGCCCATCGTCGCCTACGCCGAGTCGAAGAAGGTGAAGATCGGCATCGAGAACTGCCCCATGCTGTTCAGCGCCGACGAATGGCCCGGCGGCCTCAACCTGGCCACGACACCGTCGATCTGGAGGAGGCTCTTCGCGGCTCTCCCCAGCCCCAACTTCGGCCTCAACTACGACCCCTCGCACCTCGTCTGGCAGCAGATCGACTACGTGAAACCCCTCTACGAGTTCCGCGACCGCATCTTCCACGTCCACTACAAAGACGTGAGGGTCTACCGCGACAAGCTCAACGAGGTGGGTAACATGGCTACGCCCCTGCAGTTCATGGCGCCCAAGCTCCCGGGGCTGGGCGACGTCGACTGGGGCGCCTTTGTGGCAGCCCTCAACGACATCGGGTACAACGGGCACGCGTGCATCGAGGTCGAGGACAAGGCCTACGAGGCCACCCTCAAGGACCGCAAGAACGCAACAATCCTGAGCCGCCGCTACCTGTCTCAGTTCACCCTTTGAACGGAACCACGACCATGAAGGCTTGGTTCGCCGTCCTGTTCGTCACCCTCTTGCTGGCCCCCCTGGTCGCCGAGGCGAGGACCGACTACCGCGCCGTATCGGGGGCGCTTGCCGACGGCCGGATCGCGTGGAGGGCGTGGAGCGACGCCCTCGGCCCGCATTTGTTGGTGGTCGATCCGGCAACCTGGGTGGTCTCCGAGGTGGTCGGGAAGGAATCCGACCTTGTGGAACGCCCCGTCGGCGACACGTCGTGGGACCGGTGGAGGGCCGCCGCCGCGCGGCACCGCGAGGGGTTGCAAAACGCAGGCATCCGCCGGGCCCTGCCCCCACGCCGGGGCGCGTGGCTCACCTTCGACCTGTGTCCCTCTGAACGGCCCCTGGACCGCAGCGTGCTCACCGACTTGGAACGGGACGCCAGGCCGTTGCCGGTCTTCCTCGAGGTTTCGGGCCATTGGATGAAGACCCACCCCGCCGACCTGTCGTGGCTGATCTCCGAGCGCGACGCTGGGCGCCTGGCGGTAACGTGGGTCAACCACACCGAGAACCATTACTACAGGCCCGGCGTCGCCCTCGACCAAAACTTCCTGCTGCTGCCGGGTACCAACCTCGACGCCGAGGTCTTTGCCGTCGAGCAGCGGCTGCTCGACCGGGGCGAACTGCCCTCCGTGTTCTTCCGCTTCCCCGGTCTGGTCTCGAGCCCCGAGCTCGTCGACCGCGTGCTCGCCCTAGGCCTGCTCCCCCTGGGGAGCTCGGCGTGGCTGGCCAAGCAGCAGAACGTCAAAAGCGGCGCCATCGTCCTGACCCACGCCAACGGCAACGAGCCAGTGGGGGAGGCTCTGCTCGAACAGTGGGACAGGGGCCACCGCCCCGACCTGGCCGACGGCCAGTGGCACTGGCTGGGCCTGCCCGACTGGGCCGACGCCCAGCCGGCGCCGTAGTCTGGACTAGCCTGCTATTCCTCTTCGAGCTTGAACTGCCTGAGCATGCCCTCCTGGGCCGTGGAGCGCTCCGAAAGCAGCTTGGCCGCCTGGGCTATCCTGCCCACCGCCTCGGTCATCTCAGACGTGGCCGTAAGCGACTGGCCGACGGCGAGATCCCAGTCTTCGTTGGTCTGCTTCAGAATGGCCACCACGTTGGCGATTTGGCTGCGGAACCCCACGACCTGCTGCACCGCTCCGAGAATCTGCCCCATCTGCAACTCGCTGGCCTCGGCCGCCGAGCGGATCAGCCCCAGGGCCTCCTGGGACCGCGAGGCCAGCTCGTGGGTCTTGCGGGTCCTCTCGAAGGACTGCTGGGTCGTGGTCTCGACAAGTTTCACCTTGGCCGACACCGAAGCAAGCAAAGTTGAGATGGTCGCCGCGGCCCTGTCGGCCTGATCCGACAGGCTGCGGATCTCGGCCGCGATCACGGCGAAGCCCCGGCCCGCCACACCGTTGCGGGCGGCCTCGATCGAGGCGTTGATGGCCAGGGTGTTCGTCTGGTTGGCGATGTCGCCGATGAAGCTCACGTTCTCGGCTATCCTGTCGGTTTCCTTGTTGAGCTCCTCCACCGATGTGGCGATGGCGCGGGACGAGGCCTCCAGCGAGACCATGGCGCCCAAGCTGTCCTCGACGGCCTGGAAGGAGTCGCCCGCGGCCTTGGTGACGCTCTGGGTGGCCGCCGCGCTGGTCCGGGCTGCCGAGTCTATGGTCCCCAGGGTGGTGCCCAGAGTCTCAAGGTCGCTGCCCGTCTGCTCCACCTGCTGCTTCTGGCGTCCCAGGCCCTGGTTGACCCTGCCCAGGGAGGCGCCGATCTGCTCGGCCGAACTTGCGCCCCTGACCGCCTGTTCGTCGAGGTCGCGGCTGACGGAGAGTTGCAGTTTGGCCTCGGCAGTGACCGTGGCCAGGGTCTGACGGAAGCTCAGCGGCTCGGAGTTGAACGTGGCAACGGCCACCCCGGCCGCCACGGCCTCGTTGATGGGTCCCAATATGCTGCGGCTGTGGACGGGCACGGCCACGGCGTCATAGTGGCCCGCTATCACGGTTCGGATCACTTGGCCGACGTTGGTGATGCGCTCGGGTTCGTCGGCTCCGGCAGGGATCAGCCACTCGACGGTGCCGCCCAGGGGGGCCAGGGCGTTCTGCGCCGCCAACGCCCCGGCCTTGACCTCGGCCCAGAACCCGTCGTTGGCAAGACCCACCACGGCAATGCGCGGCCTCCGGTCGGTGCGGGGTTTTCGGGGGACGACCAGCCGCGACAGGTCGCCGGCCCGGGAGACCTTTTTGGCCGAGTCCCAAAACTCGGCACGGTTCTCGGGTGCCACGCTGCGGACCTTGGTGACGTATCGCGTCGCCTGGGGTGTCTCCCCGGCCCCCACCAGGTTGAACAGCCTCACGACGGGGTCGTAGCCCTGGGCAAAGGGGTCCTGGAAGATGGTGGCCGCGACCCAGCCCTTGTCCATGGCCTCCATGGTTGCCGGGGTCACGTCGTGGCCGAAGACCAGGACCTTCCCCGCCTTGCCCGCATCGGCCACGGCCTTGGCCACCGCGCCCGGGGTGCCGCCTTCGGTCACGTAAATAGCTCCCAGCGCCGGGTCCGAGGCCAGCAGCTTCGTGACCTGGTCGTAGGCCCAATTGGGGTCGACGCGCGACTCAACAAGTGCCGATTCATGGACGTCGGGGTAGTGGTCACGAAGCTCGCTCAGGGCGGCTTTGCGCCTCAGCTGAAAGTTGACGCCGTCGAGGCTGCCCACCAGGATGGCCAGCCGGCCTTTTCCCAGCTTCGCTCCGATAGCACGGCCCGCCATCGTCCCCTCGACAAGGCTGTCAGAGCCGACGTAGAACTGCCGGTGGCTCGGTTCGGCCGTGACGTCGTTGAACTCCTGTATGCAGGCTTCGACCTGGGGGTCTGAACACGCTTCGCCCGTGACGGTGACCGTCATGTCGCCCGCGGAAAACTTAATGAGGGCGTTAGAGAGCGAAGTCAGCCGCGCGCTCCTTAGGTCGGTTTCCGGAGTCTGGCGGTTCCGCCGTCTGGGAACCGCCACCACGAGAAAGGCCGCGAGCACACCTGCCGCCGAGAATCCGCCGAGGACGAAGTCCCAGGCCGGCAGTCCCAGCAACGCAAGATCAAGAACAAGGGCGAGACCAAGCGGGATGGCTGCCCAGCGCAAACGGCGGTCGTTCATCAATCCGTTCTCCTTTCAAGTGCGCTCTCAAGTGTACGAGAATTTTGCAAACTTGCCACAAGAATTTTCGTATCTTGGCGTCGCCTTCGTGTGCTATTGTTGAGTTATGAATCAACGAAAATTGGGACAAACAGGGCTTGAGATTGCGCCGCTCGTGCTGGGCGGCAACGTCTTCGGCTGGACCATCGACGAGAAGACCTCGTTCGATCTGCTCGACGGGTTCATCGACGCGGGCTTGAACGCCATCGACACCGCCGACATCTATTCGGCGTGGAAGCCGGGGAACCACGGCGGCGAGTCGGAAACCATCCTGGGCAACTGGTTCCACAGGAAACCCAGCAACCGCGACCGCGTTGTGCTCATCACCAAGGTGGGCTCGGCCTTCGCTCCCGATAAGAAGGGACTGTCGGAGCGCTGGATCATGCAGGCCGTCGAGGACTCGCTCAGGCGGCTGCGCACCGACCGCATCGACCTGTACCTTTCGCATTGGCCCGACGCCGAGACACCCTACGCCGAGACCTTGGGCGCGTACGCCAAGCTGATCAAGGCCGGAAAAGTCCGCGCGGTGGGTGCCTCCAACCTCAAGGCCGACCAGCTGGAAGAGTCGCTCGCGGTGGCCAAGGGCCAGAGCCTGCCTCGCTACGAGGTGCTTCAACCCGAGTACAACCTGTATACCCGCAAGAGCTTCGAGGGCCCGCTTTGCGACCTCGCCGTTGCCCAAGGCATAGGCGTAATCACCTATTACAGCCTCGCGTCGGGCTTCCTCTCAGGGAAGTACCGTTCCGAGAAGGACTTGGGGAAAAGCGCCCGGGGGGGCGGCGTCGCCAAGTACCTTGACTCCCGCGGTCTGCGTCTGCTGGCGGCCCTCGACGAAGTTGCCGCCCAGCTTGGCGCTGCCCCGGCCGAGGTGGCCCTCGCGTGGCTCATGGCCCGGCCCGGGGTCACCGCCCCCATCGCCAGCGCGACCAGCCGCGACCAGCTTAACAGCCTGATCAAGGCGACGACTCTGAAGATGAGCCCGGGCCAGATGCAGGCGTTGGAAGACGCGGGAAAGGACTAGGTCAGCTATTCCAGGCGGCAGCCAGCGAGCCCTTGAGCTCGGCATGGACGGCGGCGCTCATCCTGGTGGGGCGGGCAACGCTGCCGACGGCGAGTTTGCCGAGGACCAGCTCGAAGAGGGCCGCCTTGGCCAGCACCTGCTCGGGCGGCCAGTCGAGCCGCTTCGCCAGCGCCTCGCGGACGGCGACGATGCGCTCGAAGCGGGCCTTGTCGTCCGGGCCGAAGGCTTGAAACTCCACGGACCTGTAGATGCCCGGCACGCCCCGAGAAAACGATGAGGGTGTCTTGAGGACCAGCGCCCGGATCATTTCGTCGGCCTTGCCGGCCTTGAGGATCCGGTCCAGCAGCACGCGGTGCATGTCAAACAGGAGGGCCACGTCTGACAGAGCGTAATCGACCGCTTCGGGGTCGATGGGCCGCCTCGTCCAGTTGTGCATCTGGAACTGCTTCTTCTTGAGCGTCACAGTGCCGAACAGCTCCTCGTTCAGACCCGACAACCCCTGATTCTTGCACCCGGCCACCTCGGCCAGAATCTGCAGGTCGAGCACCGAGTTCAGGACATTCTTGCTTTCTTTATAGACCAGCTGCACGTCGGACCCGGCGCCGAAGAACAGTTTCAGCACCTTGCGGTCCTCAAGGAAGGTCTTGAGCGCGTCGGCCGAGACGGTGAACGGGTCAATGACGAAGAACTCCTTGCCGTCGAAGATCTGCACAAGGCACAGCTTCTCACCGTAGGCGTGCAGGTTGAACTCGCCCTCGAAGTCCATGGCCAGGGTCGTGATGTGACGCTCTTTTAGGCGCCTGCCGAAGGCCGTGAGTTTCTCGTCGGTGTCGATGGTTTGGTAGGCTGTCATGTTGCTACCGTCACGGTGTGGTGACGAACACCTTGGAGACGTTGGTCCAGGTCAGCACCGAGTTGACGTACGCGTCGCCCGAACTGTCGAACTGAAGAATACCCAGCCCAGCGGAGCCGTTGGAGAAGAAGTAGTTGGTCGTCCCTGGGTCGGCCACGATGTTGTTGACCGCCACCCCTGATAACTGCCAGTTGCTGCTGCTGCTCGGGCTTACATAATAGACCAGCCCGGTCGCCGTTGCCAGGTAGAGGCCGCCACTCCCGTCGGGGAGGATCCCGTTGACGTTACCTAGCCCGGTGGTGTTGGTCCAGCTGAAAGTCCCCGCAGGGCTCGTGGTCGAGTATCCGAGGGCGGTCCCGGCGTAGAGTGTCGAACCCGACGAGTAGACCGAGTTGACGGTACCAGCGTTAAGAGCCGTGCCCGTCACGGTTGGAACGGTGTAGGCGCCCGTGGTTGTGCCGCTGTAGTACACGCCCTGAGAGGTTGCGGCTGCCCCACCGCCTCCCCAGGCCGTCCACTGCGTCACACCGCCGTTGGTAAGGGTGATCAAGGGTGTTTGGGTCCCACCGGGACTTGCGGTGGTAACGGTCACCAACCCACAGAACCCAGCTTGAACTGGACCCGAAAGGAAGACGTTGTTCTCCGAGACGCTCACACCGCTGAGGTCCTTGCCCTGCAGATATCTGTGCCAGCTCGACCCAGACCCCACGATCAGTCCGTCGGAAGTCGCGGCGTAGACGACACCAGAACTCACGGTGATGTCGTTTACTGGGGGATACTGAATTCCATAGGTTTGATAGTACGATCCGTTCGCAGGGTAAATCCCCGACCAATCCAGCGTCACCCAGTTCGTCGCTGTGCTGCTGAACATCAGCACCCCGTTGCCGTCGGCGGTGGCGGCGTAAACGGTGACACCGCTCCCCTTGCCCAGCGGCAGCGTGCTGTTGGAGCTGGTGACGCTTTGGGGGTTGTTCACGGGCGACTGGCACCCGGCGAGGCCTAGCACCGCCAGCGCGAAGGCGAAGACAGCGAGACCGTGCTTCATCGGCGGCCTCCTCCACCCGTGCCGAGCCCCAGGGTCCAGCTCAGGCCGAAGTTCCACGTCTGCAGCCCGGCTCCCGCGCCGTTGGCGAAGCTGTAAAAGCCTGCGTCGGAGTCGCTGGAGAGCAAGCCGTCGCCCGACTCCGTCTCGGCTCCCCTCAGGAAGAAGATTCCCTGGTAGGTCAGGTTGGCGCTCATGGTGACGTTGGGGAGCAGAGGCCACGACGCCGACAGGCCGGGTTCGACCATGAAGCCCCCAGTCAAGTTTTCGTTGAAGGTGAGCTGCCTCAGGATGTGGGCGTCGGTTTGATTGACGATGGGGAACGGTGAAACCCGCAGGTCGAGCGCCCAGTCGATTCCGAACCAGTTCGCGGTGACTCCCGCGCCGACGTAGGCCAGGATCCATTCCTGCCGGAAGATCGCCGACATGCCGGTCAGGCTGACGGTTTGCGCCCCCGACGAGTCGTAGCCCGGGGCCCCCGGGACCGCTAGGGTGGCGGTCTGGGTTGTGTTCCAGGCCTCCCACGCGAGGTGGTGGTAGTCGAGGCCTGCCACGAGTTTCCAGTCGAACCAGTCGGCGCGCAGCGGCACGGAGGCCTCCAGGCGCAGCGCCCAGTCGGCTGTCAGGTACGCGGTGCTGTCGGAGTGCATGGTGCTCAGCAAGTTGCCGTCGGAGTCCGTGAGGACGGTGGTGCCGGCCGGGTTCCAGTCGTTGTCGCTCATGTTCCCCGTGGTTATGGGGATGGCTGTCGTGAAGCGGAGGCTGGTTTCAAACAACGGCGCCCAGGCGGCGTTCACCTGCGCCCAGACCACCGGCGAGAGCGGGATGGGCCACAGCAGCTCGCTCAGTTTGGTGAGTGAGCTCTGGTCGGCGTACACCACCTCATCGGCGGTTCCGGCGGTTACCCCGGTGCCGACCTGTGCCGAAAACACAGGATACCCGGAACCCGTCTGGGCCCCCAGCGGCACCAAAGCAACGATGACTGCCCAGGAGGCCAGGGCAAACGCTCTTTTAGCAACCTTCAGAATTATCATTCTCTAATTACGATCATTCCTTGGGTCCTTCGGTCAAGGCCAGATGCTCGGGTCCCGCCTCGACGGCCGCCACCGCGTGCGGTCCGTGGAGACCCAGCACCCTTTCTTGGTAGTGCCGCCGTTCAAACAGCCAGAAGGCCGCCGGAACGACAAAGAAGGTGAGGACTGCCGAGGTCACGATGCCGCCCATCATGACGATGCCCAGCACCCGCCCGAACTCCGACCCTTGGCCCGTGCTGAAGATCAGCGGGAAGCTGATGACCAGCACCGTGAGGGTGGTCATGACGATGGGCCGGAAGCGCAGGCGCGCCGAGTCGATGAGCGCCTCCTTGAGCGGCATGACCTCTAGGCGTTCGACCACGAAGTCGAGGTAGATGATGGCGTTCTTGGCCGACAGACCGATGAGCATGAGCATGCCCAGCATGCCGAACACGTCGAGCCCTCCTCCTACGAAGAAGACAAGCCAAAGGGCGCCCACCACGGCCAGCGGGACGGGCAGCAGCAGGTAGACCGGGTACTTCCACGAGTTGAATTGGGCACCCATGACGAGGTAGACGAGGAACATGGCAAGCAGGAAGGCAACGGGCGCCGCCGTCTGGAGCTGGGCAGCGAGGGCCGTGGGGCCCCACTTGCTGGCGTCGCCAAGACTGATCGAGCCGTTCAGGATGCCCGCGTCCGTGAGCTCTTTGATCAGGGTGTTCTTGAACACCAGGATGGGAGGCGCCGAGGGGATCAGGTTGATATCGAGCTGTGCCGAATAGAGGCGGTTGTAGCGGGTGAGGGTCGCAGGAGCCGGATCCATCACGAAGTGCCCCAACTGCCCGGCCGTCACGCTCGTTCCCAGGGTTGGCGAATAGACGGGAAGGTCGAGGAGAGACTGGGTGCTGTGGAGGAACGATGGATCGAGCTGGACGTTGATGGGGTAGGCCAAGCCGCCGATTTCCGCGTTGGCCGCCTGCACCCCTGTCGCGTAGGTCTGGAGAGCCAGGGCCGCCGTGGCCGAACTCAGCCCCGTTCCCGTCAGCTTGTCCGGGTCAGGAAAGAAGTCGTCCTCGGTCGTGTTCACAATGCTCGAGTTGACGTCGGTCACTTGCGGGTTCGCATTCAGCGCAGCGATCACCTCGTCGTTGGTCTTCACGAGCAGGTTGTAGTCGACGGTGGTCAGGGTCAAGGAAAGGCTTGCGGTGCTGGCCCCGCCGCCACCCATGGAACCTCCGGCGCTCACCGCCAGGTGGGCGCTGGGCGCCACCTGCACCACCATTGGGAAGATTGCCTTGCGCCAATCGACGGTCAACAGAGCCGAGTTTCGCCTGGTTTCAATCGGCCCGAGGGTCGACGTGATGGTGAAAACCCCCGACCGTCCCGTCCCCCAGCCCGTGGAGACAATGGTCTGTGTCGTGACGACCTCCTTCTGCGACGCGAGCCAAGCCTCGACGCGACCTGAAAGCTCGTTGGTGATCGAGGGGGGGGTGTTGGGTGGCAAGTACGCTGACACAACAATGGTCCCCGAGTCGTACGTGGGGACAAAATTGAAAGGGATGCCGCTGACCAGGGCAAAGAACAACACGGTCCCGACAAAGATGACACCGGCCCCCCCCATGACCCAGCCGGCGTGGCCGAGAACGAATTCAAGCGAACCTGCATAGTTTTCGCGCACCCATTCAACACCTTTCTCGGTCAGGTGGTGGAGGTTGGTGGTGATGGCTTGAAGGCCCGAAATCACAATCTTGGTCACGTAAAACACGACACCCAAGGACACAGGCCAAAGAGGAACGACGAGGAAGATCGCCATCCAGCCCACGTGGGGGACGAGGGTCGACCCGACAAGCGGAAAAATGATGGCTGCGAAGACGCCAAGCAGGACATAGAGACCCTGGTTCCAATGCGTCCAAGCCCAGGCGAACGCCCGAGGAAGTTCGACCCAACTCTTCAAGAAGTCGCGCCAGTCAAAGGTGTGGGCTTCGGGCGTGTACGCGAGGCGGACAGTCAAGAATAGGACGGCTTCCAGCAACGAGAAAAACACGGCAGCTGCTAGACCGAGGGAGAATTGCATGATGTACTGGCCGATGATGCCGCCCAGGAAGCTGATGGGCAGCAAGACCGCCAGGAGCGAAAGCGAGGCCGCCATAACGGCGCTGAAGACTTCGCTTGCTCCTTTTAGCACCGACTCCATGAGGCTGTAGCCCATCCTTCGATAGCGTTCCACGTTCTCCGAAACGACAATCGAGTCGTCGACCACGATGCCGATGCCGACGATCATGGCCTGCAGCGACACAAGGTTGAACGAGAACCCGCAGAGGTTGTAGAGCACCGGCGACGCCGACAGGGCAATCGGAATGGCCAAGATGACCGAGAAGGCCGTGTTGAGCTTGCCAAGGAACAGAAGGCAGATTATGGCCACGATGCCGGCCGTCAGGAAGAGCTCGTGGTAGGTCGACTCGATGGACGCGGTTATCGGGCCTGTCGTGTCGTTGGAGTACGTCAGCTTGAAGCCGGTAGGAAACGCTTTCTTGGCAAGGAACTGACGGACTTCCTTGGCAACGGCGACTTCGTTGCCATCGACGGTCTTGATGACCGAAACGATGACCGAGGGAACTCCGTTGACCCGGTCGTAGTTCGACGGGGCGGGGTAGTCTTGGACGAAGGCAACCGCCCCCACCGAGATGCCCTTGGTCGGGTTTACCAGGATCTTCGAGATCTGGTCGGCGCTGTCGGGCAAGTTGTTTGTCGAAAAGGTAATGGTGTTCTTTGCGGCCACGATGCTCCCGATGGGCTGGGTGACGGCGCTGCCTGCAATGGCGTTGGTCACGTCTTGGGGGAGCAGGCCATAGGTCGCCAACTTGTTCGGGTCGAGCAGCACGTTGAACGTCCGCTGTGGGGCTCCGTCGACGGTGACGTTGGCCACGCCGTCAAGCCGTTCGAGCTGGAGGGCCAAGTCATTGTTAACCCACGTGCCGATCTGGTCCATGGTCACGCCTTCGGCGCTGACGCCGAACTGGATGATCGGGGCCGAGTTGACGTCAAAGGTAACCACGGCCGGCGGGGTGGTCAGGTTGATCGGCAGGTTCTTGGCGGCCTGGCTGACCTTGGCCGCCACTTGGTTGGCGTCGGCGTTCTTGTCGGTGCTCATGTCGAAGCTAAGCACGACGCGGCTGGTCCCCGTTGAACTCGTGGAGTTGATATCGGTAATGCCCTGAACTGTGGACACGGCCTTTTCGATGATCTGGGTGACCTGTTGGTCCATGACCGTCGGGTCGGCCCCGGTGTAGGTGGTTTGAACCACGACAACGGGAATGTTGATCACAGGAAGAAGGTCGACCCCGAGGTGCAGGATCGAGACAATGCCAAAACCGACGACCGCGACGAAGAATCCCACGGCCATGACGTAGCGGGTGACCGAGAATTTGACAGCGGGGTTGATCTTGTCGAACAACTCGGCCTGAAGATCGCGGAGAGTTGCCATCAGTGACCACCTCCATTAGCGGCGGGCGGGGCAGGGGTGTTGCCCGCGCCGACGGGCTGCAAAACCCTCACCGGCGCTCCGACGAGCAGGCCAGGCGGCGGGTTGACGACGACCGAGTCGCCGTCGGTGACTCCCGTCACGGCCGCGTAGATGCCGGAGTCGGCCAGGATCGTAATGTTCGCCCTCGCCGCCTTGTTGTCCTTAATAGTAAACACGTAAGTGGAATTCTCCAAGGTCTGGATGGCCGGAATGGGGACGAGGGTCCCCGTGGCGATGACCTGAGAGTAGACCACCGAACCCACCGTGCCGTAGGCTTCGGTAAAGCCGCCAGGCAGGGAGCCCTGGAGCGGGACCAGGCCGTTCACGGGGGCCGAAGGCACCCCGATCAAAGTCAGTGGGTAGGACTTTCCAGCAACGTTGAACGAGATCTTGGCCCCATGGGTGAGGCCGACCACGTCGGAGGGCGGTACGTTGAAGTTGACGATCTTCTGCCGGCTCACCATGACGACCGCCGGCGTGCTCGTCGTGACGTACTCCCCTGGCTGGACGTTGACGGCCACGATCTGACCGGAAAACGGGGCCCGAAGGGTCGACCAATCGAGGTTCAACTGCGCCTGTTGCACCTGCAGGGTGGCTGTGGCAACGTTGATGGGGTCCTGCTGGACGGCAATCTTGGCAGCTTCCAAGTTGGCCTGGGCCGTGTCGAGGTCAGACCCGGAGATCCCTCCAATCTTGCTCAGGGCGAGGTCGGCGTCCCAGGTCTTTTGGGCGGCCTGAAGCTGAAGCTTGGACTTGGAATTGGGCGATGTCGTGCCGTCGGGGTTGATCCCGGCGTTGAGCTTGGCGGTATCAAGGTTCGCCTGCGCCAGCTTCAACGAAAGGAGTAGCTGGGTCTTGTCGAGCTCGATGATGGGGTCTTTTTCGTTCACCCAGTCACCGGCGATCCTGACCAGCTTGGTCACTGTTCCGGCGATCTGGGGCGCCACCGAGCTTTGCACGTAGGCGGCCACAGTTCCTCCCGTAGAGTTGCCTACCTGCAGAGGCCCATACTTCACGGTCTCGGCCTGGACTGTGACGACCGCCGCGCGGCCGTGGGTTGGTGCGCCGGGCGCCGCAGTCCCTCCTCCGCCGGAGTTCTGTGCGTTGGCGGCCGGAGCGGGTTGGCAACCGCTGACCGAGAGTAAGACGAGCACAGCCGCAGACCCGAGGAATGCCTTCCAACCAATTCGAAATACCGTAATATTCATTGTGTTCTTTTCTCCGCTTTGTTAGAGGCCCATCAGGCTTCGAAGTTGCAGGGCGTCAAGCTGGGCTGTGATTTGGGCCGACAGGAGGCCGAAATCGGCGTTGGTGGCGTTGGTCTGGGCGATCAGCAGGTCGCTGAGGGCCTTGGACCCCGTCTGAAACTGGACCCGTACGATCTCCAGTTGCTGGTCGAAGGCCTTCTTGTTGTCTATGGCCACATCCCGGCGCTTGAGGTCGAGCTGCCAAGTGTTCCACGCGTCTTGGATGTCGACAGGGATCGACCGAGTGTACTGGTGCTGCTGGGTCTGGTACCCCAGCTTGGTTTTTGAGGCCTGACTGTAGGTGCTGTTGTAGGCGCCTGCGTCCCACAGGGCGGCCCCCACCGTGACCCCCAGTTGGCCCACCAAGGTGCTTTGGCCCACCCCCAGGTCAAGGTAATTGGTCACGCCGGCGGTCAGCGAAACGTCGGGGATCAGCATCCCTACAGCGGCGGCAATGTCTACGTCTGAGGACCGGGCGTTGAGCGCGGCGATCTGGGGTTCGACCCGGGTTTTCATCCCAAACTCGACGGCTTCCTCGACGGTCTGGGCCGGGGCCGTGGGATCGGGTTCCGGCGCTGCCCTGAACTCGGTGTCCGGCGAGAGCCCCATCAGGTTGGCCAGGCGCTTGCGGGCCGTGGCGAGGGCTTGCTTTCCTCCCTGGAGGTTGAGTTCGGCGCTTTGAAGGCTTACCTGTGCCGTCAGGACATCGACGGCGGTCTCGGCCTGCTGGTCAAATTTGGCCTGGGTAATCTGAAGGGTCTCCTTCCACGAGTCGGCCGTCGCCTGAAGGAGGTCTAGGTTCTGCTGGTCGGTTAGGACAATGAAGAAAGCCTGCTTCACCGCCAGGACGGCCGAGTTGCGATTGGCCTGGGCGGTCAACTGAGCGATGCGGTAGGCCAGGGACGATTTGTCGGCCGCCGCCTGGGTAGGGCCTCCCAAATAGCCGTTCCAAATTGTCTGCGTCAGCTTGGCCGACGCCGTTCCCACGTTGCGAATGCTTCCGTCGGGCCAAGTCTGATAGCCGGTTGACCAGCTTCCGGTCACACTTGTAATCGGGGTCCCCGCCGTGACCGAAGCCGTCGGATTCTGGACAAGAACGCCGTTGAGCGTCTCGGAGCCCACCGCCGCGGTCGGAACCACGGTCACGGACCCCGTCGGATTGGTCGCGCTGTTGTAGTAGGGGTTCTCCTGCGCGGTGGTGAAACCCGCAGGTGCCGAAATGGAGTTGGAGGCCTTGCTGCCCCCGTAGCCCAGGGCCACTCCCACCGTGAACCCATTCTTGGCTTGGTTCAAGGCATCGGCCGCTTGTGCCGCGTCAAGGTTCTGCTTCACCAAGGCCAAGCTGTCACCTGTCTTGAGGGTCTGTTCCACCGCCTGACTCAAAGTCAGCAACGGTGGCGCCCCGGCTTGGCTACCGGCATCCTGGGCTGAAAGGTGCCCGCACCCCAGACAACAGACCAGGAAAATCCACTTACGTTTCATAACCTTTATCATGCACTGTTAGACCCGTTATGCCAACTGTGGTTTCTTAAGATGGTATTAACGGGCCCCTTAGCTGACTAGATTTTTGTCCTGGGTCGGGCCCTCGAGGCCCAGGGTCTTCGCCTGGTGGCGCCGACGCTCAAAAAGCCAGAAGGCCGACGGTACGACGAAGAAGGTGAGAACGGCCGACGAGACGATGCCCCCGAACATCACAAGACCCATCTTCTGGCCAAATTCCGCGCCCTGCCCGCCGCTGAAAATGAGGGGGAAGCTGATGACCAGCACCGTCAGTGTCGTCATGACGATGGGCCGGAACCGCAGGCGGGCCGCGTCGACCAGGGCCTCCATCAGGGGCATGTGATCGAGCCTCTCGACCACGAAATCGAGGTAGAGAATTGCATTTTTCGCCGAAAGTCCGATGAGCAGAAGCATGCCCAGAACCCCGAAGATGTCGAGACCCGCGCCGGCGAGGGTGACGAGCCAGAGGGCGCCCACCAGGGCAAGGGGGACGGGGAGCAGGAGGTAAAGCGGGTAACGCCACGAGTTGAACTGGGCCCCCATGACGAGGTAGGCCAGGAACACGGCCAGCAGGAAGGCGAGGGGGCCCTGGGTTGCCAACTGGCCCGCCAGGGCGGCGGGGCCCATGCGGTTTTCCGAGCCGAATCCGACGCCGCCCTCGAGGACGCCAGCCTGGGCCAGATCGGCCGACAGCTGTTTCTGGAAGGCGAGGGCCGGCGGTGCTCCGGGTTTCAGTGTCACGTCGAGGGTGACGGCGTAAACCCTGTCGTTGCGCGCCAGGGTGGCCGGTGACGGGGTGAGCCGGAAGTCTCCCAACTGTCCGACGGGAATCATGGTCTTCAATCCTGGCGAGTAGACAGGCAGGTTGAGCAGGGACCGCGTGCCGTTGAGGAAGGCCGGGTCCATGCGGACTTGAATCGGGTAACTGAGGCTGCCGATCTGCACAGTGCCCGCCTGCACCCCCGAAGCGTAGGTTTGAAGAGCCAGTGCGACCGCGTCGGGGGTCAGACCCGTCCCCTGAAGTTTGGACGCCTCGGGATAGAAATCGTTTTCGAGAGTGAGGCTGGACAGGCTCGAGACCACGTCGGCCGCCCAAGGGTTGGCCTGGAGGACGGGTATCGCCCTCTGGTTGGCTTCGCCAAGCTTGCCAAAGTCCGACGAGGTCAGGACGAAGGATACAGTCGACCCCGTGCCCGAGGCTCCGCCGTAACTCCCGGCGCCCACGCCCACTCTCGCCGACGGAAGGGACTTGACCTGGCCCGCCAGCGGGCCCCGCCAGGCCTGGGCGAGCTGAAAGGAGGACCGGCGGTGCTCGATGGGAACCAGCTGAACCGTGATCTGCGCGTTGCCGGCCAGGCCGCCGCTGCCTCCCGAGGCCACCACGGTTTGCAGGTTGACTACCTCGGGCTGGCGCCGCAGCCAGTCCTCAAGACGGCCTGCGGCCGAGTTCGACACCGAGGCCGGCGTTCCGCCCGGCAGCCGGAGGCTCACGTTGAGGAAGCCCGAGTCGGACTGCGGTACGAAGTTGAAGGGAATCTTCGGCGCCAAAAAGACCATGGTCGCGACGAAAAACACGGTCACCGCAACCAGGACTGCGGGCGCAAGCTTGAGCACGGCCGGCAGCCCGCGGACGTACGCTTCTCTGATGGCGTCGAGGCCGGCTTCGGTGAAGCGATGCATCGTCATGGTGAGGGCTTGGAGGCCCGAGAACAGGACTCTGCCGCCGTAGTACACCAGCCCCAGGCCCACGGGCCACGCCGCCAGGGCGGGCATCCACCACCAGAGCTTCCCGAAGGCCAGCGCGCCGGCTGCCCCGGCCAGCAAGACCAGCGACCAGCCCTTCCGCCAGGAGCGGAGCGCCCAGCGCCCAGCGTGACCGACACCGACGAGGCTGGCTCCGAAGTCCCGCCACGTGAGGGCCTTCGCCCCGGGGGTGTACGCCAGCCTGACGGTGAGGAACAGCACCGCCTCAACCAGCGAGAAGAACACCGCCGCCGCCAGTCCCAGGCTGAACTGCCTCACGTAGGCCCCAATCATCCCTCCCAGGAAGCTGACGGGCAGCAGCACTGACAGCAGCGACAGCGAGGCCGCCACCACGGCGCTGAACACCTCGCTGGCCCCCCTGAGCACCGATTCCATCGCCGAGTACCCGAGGACCCTGTAGCGCTCGACGTTCTCCGAGACGACGATCGAGTCGTCGACGACGATGCCGATGGCGATGATCATGGCCAGCAGAGACACGAGGTTGAAGCTGAAACCAAACAGGCCGAACAGAATGGGGGCCGCCGACAGGGCGATGGGAATGGCCAGAACCACCGACAGCGTCGTATTGAGCTTGCCCAGGAAAAGGAGGCAGATGAGCGCCACCACGAGGGCGGTGATCCCCAGTTCCTTGAACGTCGAGTCAATCGAGGCCGTGATCGGTCCTGTCGTGTCGTTGCTGATGGTCGCCTTGTAGCCCGCCGGAAAGGCCGTCTTCTGAAGGAAGTCCCTGACGTTCTTGGCCACGGCGACCGAGTTGCCCTCGGACGACTTCTGAATCGAGACAAGAACGGCGGGCCGACCGTTGACCCGCACGAAGCTTGTCGGCACCGACACGTCGCGGACGATGGCCAGGTCTTTGACCCGCACTCCCCGGGTGGCGTCGACAAGGATGCTGCCCAAGGCGCCGCCGTCACCAGGCAGGTTCATGGTCGCGAAGTTCAAAGTGTTTTGGTTGGACGTGATCGAGCCGATGGGCCGGTTCAGGGCCGAGGCCGCGATGGCGCCGCTGACCTGCTGGGGGTTCAGACCGGCCAGGGAAAGCTTGTTGGGGTCGAGCAGCACTTGAAACTGACGGGTCGGCGCGCCGTCGATGGTCACGTTCGCCACTCCATCGACCCTCTCGAGGTGGGGTGACAGGTCGTTGAGGACCCAGGAGCCGAGGACCTCCATGGGCACGGCTCCCGCCGTTACCCCGAACTGGAGGATGGGCGCCGAATTGGGGTCGAAGGTCTGAACTGTGGGCGTGTTGATTCCCACAGGCAGCCGCCGGGCCATGCTGCTCACCCGCGCCGAAATCTGGCTCATCGCTGCGTTCTTGTCGACGCTGGCGTCAAGCTGAACGATGATGCGGCTGCTCCCGGCTGAACTGTTGGACGAAAGGTTGGTGATGCCGGCCAGGGTGCTGACTCCGCCCTCGAGAACCTGGGTGACCTGCTGGTCCACCACGGCGGGGGTGGCGCCGGGGTACTGGACGGTGATGGCAACCACGGGAATGTTGACCGTCGGCAGCAGGTCAACGCCGAGGTTGAACGTCGAAACGAGGCCGAACAGGACAATGGCCACAAAGAAGCCGACTGCCAGCACGTAGCGCTTGACCGAGAACCGGACGGCCGGGTTCATGCGGTCGAAGATCTTGGTCTGGAGTTCCTTGAGGTTGGCCACTATGACTCTCCAGCCGTAGGTTCCACGGCTTCAACCGCGGCCCCGACCAGCAGCCCGGGGGGCGGGTTCAGGATGACCGTGGCCCCCTCGGGAAGACCGGCCACCACGGCGTAGGTGCCGGACTCGGCCAGGATGGCGACCTCGACCCGGGCCGCCTTGCCGCCCTTCACCGTGAACACGAACGTCTTGTTCTCAGCGCTTTGAAGCGCCGGGAGCGGGATCAGCACCCCGTTGGCTTGGACGAGGGAGTACGAGACCTCGCCCACGGTGCCGAAGGCCGAGTCGAGATGGTCCGGGGCGTCGGCCGTGAGGGTCACCAGCCCGCCCACGGGCGCCGAAGGAGCCTGGTTGATCAGGGCGGACACCGCCCGTCCCTTGGCGGTGAACTTCACCTTCGTGCCAGGGCCCAGCCCCGACGCGTCCGACGGCGCCACACTGAAGCTGATGACTTTCTTGCGGCTTACAAGGCCGAACGCCGTGGTCGAAGGCCCCACGTACTCGCCGGGTCTCACGTTGATCACCGCGATCTGGCCGGCGTACGGCGCGCGGATGGTGGCGGCGCCCAGGTTGAGCTCGGCCTGCTGCACCTGCAGCTGGGCCGCGTCAACGGCGATCGAACTCTGCCGCACCGCCATCCGCGCCGCCTCGAGGGCTGCCTGGGCCGTGTCGAGGTCCGAGGACGAGATGGCGCCGATCTTGTCGAGGGCCTGGGCCGCCGCGTAGCTCTTTTGCGCCGCGTTGAGCTGAAGCGCCACTTTGGAAGTCGACACCGTCACGCCGCCATCCATGCCCGCAGTCACCTCCGCGTTCCTGAGGTTGGTCCTGGAGATTTTCAACGAAAGCTGGAACTGCCCGTCGTCGAGCTGGATAACGGGGGCACCCGCTTCGACCCAGTCGCCGGCCCGGCAGACAAGGGCCTTTACGGTTCCCGCGGTCCCCGCGGCCACCGAACTCTGAGTCTCGGGAACGACCAGGCCGGCCGTCGTATTGTCCACTGTCAGGTTCCCCACCTTGGCGGTTTCGACCTGAACCGTGACGGCCTGCCTGCGGTTTTCAGAAACGCGTGTTCCGGCGGGTCCCGGACGGTCTGAAGGCGCGGGGGAACACGCGGCCAGCGCTGCCGACAGCAGGAGCGCGGCGATTGCCTGTTTGGATTTCATGAGTGCTCCTCCTCGATGCCCAACAGATCCTGAAGGCGAAGGGCCGACAGGAGCTTCGTGATTTTGGCCTTGAGCAGGCCGGCCTGGGCGCTGCTGAGGTTGATTTCTGCATTCTGGACGTCGAACAGCATCTTCAGCCCCGATTCGAACTGCGCCTTGGTGACCTCGAGCTGTCCCTGGGCGACATCGACGCTCGCGGCGGCGACGGTCAGGCGGTCCTGGTCAATCTGCAGGGCGTTCCACGCCTCCGCGACGTCGGCGGGAATCATGCGCAGCAGCTGGCGGTACTGCGCCAGCGCCGCCGTCCGGTTGGCCTCGGCTTGGGCCGACAAGCCGGCCGAGGCCCCGGCGTCGATCAGGGGAACCCCGACCGAAACCCCGACGGTGCCCAGAAGTGACCCCGCGTCCTGCTGCCAGTCCTTCGCCACCGCCAGGCCGCCGGAAACCTGGACCGAGGGCAGCGAGGCGCCCGCAGCGGAGTCGGCGTCGATCTGGGCCAGCTGGGCGTTGGTCTGGGCGATCTTGGGCTCGACCCGGTGCCTTAACGCCGTCTGGACGGCCTCGTCGAGGCTCGATACCGTCAGGACCGGATCGGGTTCCACGGCCGCAGCCAGCGGATTGCCGTCGTCGCGGCCCATCAGGTTGGCCAGCCGTCGCTGGGCCACCTCCAGCGCGCTGCGCCCGGCCCTGAGGTCCAACTCGGCCGAGGCTGCGTTGATCTCGGCCGTCTTGAGGTCGAGCCGTGTCGCCTGGTTCACCTGGGTCAGCGACTGGACAAACTCGAGGGACGCCTTGCGCGAATCGCTCGTCTGCACCAAAAGGCGGATTCCTTCCTGGGCGGAAAGCAGGGTGTAGAAGGCCCGTTTCACGTTCAAGATCAGGGTGTTCCGGCCCGAAACCGAGTTCAGCTCGGCGACTCTGAGGTTCAAGGTGGCCCTGTCGGCGGCGGCCTGGGGGAGACCGCCCGGGTAACCGTTCCAGATCGTCTGCGTGAGATTCAGCGAACCGCCGGTCAGGTGGTTGAGGTCCCCGGCCGACCCCGCCTGAAACGTCTCGGTACCCCTGATCGACAGGGCGGTCAGCGGCGTGGACACAGTGACGCCCGCCGAAGCGCTCTGGGGAACCACGCCGTCGGAGGTCACTAAACCCACCGAGGCCACCGCTGGGCCGGTCCGCGTCTGGGGCGGGCTGTTCCACGTCTGGCTGGCGTTGTAGCCTGCGGTCGGAACGACGGTGAGCCCGGCCTTGGCTTGGGCTTGGGCAAGGACGGCCTTGGCTCCGGCCAGGCCTGCGGCCAGAATGCTTTGCTCCGCGCCCCTTGACAAGGCCTGTTTCACGGCCTCGTTCAGCGTTATAGGTTCTGACCACACCGGCCACGTCGCCAAGACTGTCAGCACGGCCGCCAGGAAGGGTTTGATTGCAACCACGATGCGGTGGAAACCTTCGACTGAGTACATGGTTACAGTCTACTAATTAATCGAAATTAAGGAAGACGGTCAGCGGGTCCGAGGGGCGGTTGGCGCTTGGCGCCGTGACCCGTATACTGGAGCCCCGAGGCCCGAATGAATCCGACCCTGACCGACCGCCGACTCAACCGTTCCGCCTGGCGCCGCCGCTACCACGCGGCCTACACCACCCTGCTCCACTTCCGGCTGACCGTCCAAGCGTTGGCTCTCCCCGACGAACCGTTTCCCGAGCAGCTCCCCGAGGCCGAGCTCGACAGGTTCCTCCGGCGTCTGCTGGCCGACCTGAGCCGGTTTGTGTCGCGTGAGGCGCGGTTCCTCGAGGCCCTGGGCGGACAGCTGAGGCCGTGGAGGGTGGGGGAACTTCTCCCGCTCCTCGACCTCTTCGACGAGACGGCCAGCCTCGTGCTTTCGGTGCTCCCCGACGGCGTCCGGGCCGAATGGCGCCGTGTGGCCGGTGAGTTCATCCGCCTCAAGGCGCGGGTTGTCCAGCTTCACTTCTTCCACTGAACCCCTTCACCGATTTTGGAGTCAGGCGAGGCGGGAGCGGCCCAGCTCATCCGCGACCCTCTCGATGGCCTCGGTGAGCAGCGCGAACCGGAGCGGCTTGAACAGCACCTGCGGAGGCTCGGGCGCCCCCTCGAGTTCGAAGCTTGCGGTCTCGTTGTGGGCCGTCAGCACGATGGTTTTCGGGTGGAGGCCCCGGGAATGGATCTCCTGAAGCAACCCGACGCCGTCCAGCCGCGGCATGCTGAGGTCGGTGATCACCACGTCGGGCGCCTCCTGTTCGATGAGGAGGAGGGCCTCGACCCCGTCTCCGGCCTGCCGGACGCTCGTTGCCAGCCGCCCCAGGAGGTTGGCCAGCAGCATCCTGTTCACCAGTTCATCCTCGACCAGCAGAACCTTAAGCGGCCACTTGCCCGGGGGCTTCAACTCGTCCATTGACCCAGTCTAGGGAATGAAACGCCCCGATGCAAGGTCGGTCTTGAAAGCCGCTCCGGCAAAGCTGAAGATTAAGGAAGAGGTGGCCTTTTTATGCGAGCGATGTTCCTCGTTTTTGTTTCCTTTGCCTTTGTCCTTTCGGGCTGCGGCAACCAGCCCAACCCTCCCGTTCCGGCGGCGCCCGTGAAGCCCGTGGTGGCCCTGGTGGTCAAGACGCTCACCAACCCGTTCTTCGTCGATATGGAAAAAGGAGCCAGGCGCGCCGAGAAGGAGCTGGGGTTCACCCTCAAGGTCAAGTCGGCCGCGCAGGAGACTTCGATCGATCAACAGATCGCCATCATCGACGCGCTGATCTCCGACGCAGTGACGGCGCTGGTGGTGGCCCCCGGCAGCTCCACAGAGCTCATCCCCGTGCTGAAAAAGGCCCAGGACAAGGGAATCATCTTGGTCAACATCGACAACCAGCTCGACGCGAAGGCCAGCGCCGCAGCCGGGCTCAAGCCCGTGCCCTTCATCAGCGTCGACAACGTGAAGGGCGGCTACCTGTCGGCGAAGGCGCTGACCGCGGGCGTGAAGGCGCCCGCCGAGGCGGCCATCCTCGAAGGCATCCGCGAGGCCGCGAACGCCAACCAGCGCAAACAGGGCGCCGAGAAGGCCTTCGCCGAGAATACTGCCGTCCGCCTTGTCGACAGCCGAAGCGCCTACTGGAAGATCGACGAGGCCTACGACGTCACCAAGGCCATTTTCATGGACCATCCCAACGTGAAACTCCTTTTCGCCGCCAACGACATGATGGCCCTGGGCGCCATCCAGTACTTGAGCGACAGCCACCGTTCCGGGGTCAAGGTCGCCGGTTTCGACAATCTTGACGACGCGCGCAAGGCGATCTTGGCCGGGCATCTGGTGGCGACGGTGGACCAGCAGGCCGACGAGCAGGGCTACGCCGGCTGCGTGACCGCCATAAAGCTCCTCCACGGCGAGACCGTACCCGCCTTGGTCGAGGCGCCTGTCCGTCTTGTCACCAAGGACCACATGGACCAGTGAGATGAGCTCCCGCCCCTCCTCGTTGAGAACGCGCATCCTCAACCTCGGGCTGCAGGCGAAGCTCCTTTGGGTGACCGTCCTGCTGAGCGTGGTGCCCCTGCTGCTCCTGGGCGTATTCACCTACCAGACCTCGCAGGCCGTGCTGCTGGCGGTGTCGGACCGCCAGATCCGGTCCATCCTCGCCGAGCGGCGCCTGTTTGTGCGCAACGTGATGGAGGAGGTCGAGAGCCTCATCGCCAACGTCTCGGGGCAAGACGTGCTCAAGGCCGTGCTCGACAGACCCACCGGCAACATGAGCGACTACGACAGGCTGGCCACGCAGGCGAAGATCGGCTACGTGCTTTCGGGGTACATCAACCTGAAGGGCTTGGTGTCCATTGACGTCTTTGCCCCGGGGGGGACGACCTTCCACGTTGGCGACACCCTCGACGTCAGCGAGACGCGCATGGATATCGTCCGCCGCCTCATGAAGGCGGCAGCCGCGTCAAGCGACACCGTCTACTGGAGCGGGCTGGAGGACAACATCAACTCGGCCTCGGCGTACGCTCAGGTGATCACCGCCGTCAAACGGCTGCCTTCGGAGCGGGGCGACCCCGCGGAAGACTCGCTGCTGGTGGTCAGCTACGACCCGGCCATGCTGTCGCAAACCGACTTCACCGACTCTCAGTCGTTCTCGGTGATCCTCGACGCCAACAACCGGATCGTGACCCACCCCGACCAGGCGCTGTGGGGCAAGCCGGCCCCGGCCTCGCTGCTGGCTCCCGTGCTGGCCCACCGCACTGCGTTCGCCTACACCGACGCCCGGGGGAGTTTCGACGCGCGGTCCCTGGCCCTCGACAAGGGCAACTGGACCCTCATTCATTTTGCCTCGACCCGGTCGCTTCAAACGGCGCAGCTGGTCATCGCCGCAGGCACCATCGTGGCGCTGCTCCTGGCCCTCACTCTGGTCCTCTACCTGGGCCGGTTGGTCACCCGCTCGGTGATCCGCCCGATCTTGCAGATCACCGAGGGCTTCAGGACCTTGCAGGTGGACGCAAGCGGGCACCCTGGGCGCCTCTCGTTCGACGGGCGCGACGAGATCGGCACCCTGGTCCTCTGGTACAATGCCTTCCTCGATACGTTCGAAGAGAAGCGCAAGACCGACCTGGAGCTTCGGGAGCTCAACCAGACTCTGGAACAAAGGGTGGAGGCCGAGGTCTCCGCCAACCGCGAAAAGGACTCGATGCTCATTCAGCAGAGCCGCCAGGCCTCGATGGGAGAAATGATAGGCAACATCGCCCACCAGTGGCGGCAGCCACTGAACACGGCGGCTCTCTTGGTCCAGGAGCTTCAGATGCGGTGCTACGAGGACCAGCTCGACCGCCCCGCCGTCGACAAGTTTGCCGACGACCTGCTGGGGGTCATCGACCAGATGTCGTCCACCATCGACGACTTCAGGGACTTCTTCAAACCCAACAAGGCCAAGGTGGAGTTCTCGGTGGAGGCGGCGGTGCTGACCGCGCTGTCGTTTGTGGAGCCGGCGTTCAAGAACCACTCGATCCGCGTCGTGGTCGAGACGGCCAACCCCGGGATGCTGTCCGGGTACCCGAACGAGTTCTCACAGGTCGTCCTCAACATCCTCAACAACGCCCAAGACGTACTTGTCAACGCGCCGGCCGACCGCAGGGCGGTGAGGCTGAGGCTGGGCCGGAAGGAAGGGCGCCCCACCGTCTCGATCGCCGACTCGGGCGGCGGCATTCCCGACGCCATTGTCGAGAAGATCTTCGACCCGTACTTTACAACCAAGGGGCCGGGCAAGGGCACGGGCATCGGCCTGTTCCTCTGCAAGACCATCATAGAGCGTAACATGGGCGGCCGGATCCTGGTAAGGAACACCGAGATCGAGCCCGGCCTCCGGGGCGCCGAATTCACACTGGAACTATAGGAGTCTACCGTGAAGGAACATTCGAAAGTGTCCAAGCAGGACTACGAGGACGAATTGGAAAGGCTGACCGTGGAGCTGGTCAAGCTGCAGGAGTGGGTGAAGGCCAAGGGCCTGAGGGTCGTCGTCCTCTTCGAAGGACGAGACGCCGCCGGAAAGGGCGGCGTGATCAAGGCCATCACCGAGGGCCTGAACCCCCGGTTCGCCCGGATCGCGGCCCTAGGCGTGCCCACCGAAAAGGAAAAGTCACAGTGGTTCTTCCAGCGCTACGTGGCCCAGCTGCCTTCGGCCGGCGAGATGGTCTTCTTCGACCGCTCGTGGTACAACCGGGCCGGCGTCGAGCACGTGATGGGCTTCTGCACCGAGGCCGAGTACGAGGATTTTGTCGTAACCGTCCCCGAGTTCGAGCGCATGCTCATCCGCAGCGGCATCGTGCTTGTGAAGTACTGGTTCTCGGTGAGCGACGAGGTCGAGGAACTGCGGTTCAAGGAGAGGCTCACCAACCCCGCCAAGCGCTGGAAGCTGAGCCCCATGGACATGACGGCCCGGACCAAGTGGGTGGAGTACTCCAAGGCCAAGGACGCGATGTTCGCCTTCAGCGACACCCCCGAAAGCCCCTGGTACGTGGTCGACGCCGACGACAAGAGGGCCGCGCGGCTCAACACCATCGTCCACCTGCTCGGGCAGGTCGCCTACGAAGACCTCACCCCCGACCCGATCACCATCCCCGAGCGCCAGAAGGCCGGTAAGTACCAGCGACCGCCCATTTCCGAGCAGCACTGGATACCCAGGGTTTACCCCATCAAGTAGCGCCGGGGCGGGCTATTCCCCGCCGTGGGCCAGGTAGGCCTCCATCAGGAAGACGTTGTTGCCCGATTTCTTGATGATGTTCAGGTTGGTCTGCGCCGTCGCGATCTCTTCGACCTGCTCCTCGACGAACCACTGAAGGAAGTGGTGGGCCGAAGGGCACTTCTCGCTGGCGGCGAGGGCGACAAGCTCGTGGATCTGCCGGGTGGTGCGCACCTCGGCGTCGTAGGCGAGCTGGGCAGCTTCGGCGGCGTTGGCGAAATCGTTGGTGAACGACCCCAGTTCGGCGATCTTCACCTTGGCGCCGCTGTCGATCAGGAACTTGCTGATCTTCTCGGCGTGGCCCCTCTCCTCGTCCGACTGCTTGTGGTAGAGCTTGGCCAGGAGCCTGAGGTCTTCGGACTCAAACCAATTGGCGATGGCGATGTACTGGAGCGCGTTGGCGAACTCTTGTCCGACTTGGACGTTGAGGGCCGCAATCATTTTCTCTGTAAGGAACATGGGGAACTCCTGGCACCAATGTACGCAAGAAGCATTCTCAGAGGCAACGCCTCCCAGCGGGAACCGTCGCCTCTGGAATGAACCCGCCTCTAGAACGAATCGGCCAGGAGTTGGAAGTACGACTGGGGATGGGCGCAGGCGGGGCAGACCTTGGGGGCGTCGGTGCCTTCGTAGATGTAGCCGCAGTTCGAGCACACCCACAGCACGGGCGTGTCCTTGTGGAACACCTTCGAGGAGACCACGTTGGCCTTGAGGGTCAGGTAGCGCTGAGAGTGGCGCTTTTCAGCCTTGGCGATGGACTCGAAGATGGTGGCGACGGCGGTGAAGCCCTCGTCCCGGGCCACCTTGGCGAAGCCGGGGTACATTTCCTTCCACTCGTAATCCTCTCCGTCGGCGGCGGCCTGAAGGTTCTCGGCCGTCGTTCCCACCACTCCGGCGTGGAATTGACCGGTCAGGGTCACCTCTCCGCCCTCGAGGAGCTTGAACAGGCGCTTGGCGTGCTCCTTCTCCTGGTTGGCAGTTTCCTCGAAAACCGCAGCGATCTGAAAAAACCCGTCTTCCTTGGCCTGGGCGGCGAAGAAGGTGTACTTGTTGCGGGCCTGCGATTCTCCCAAGAACGCCGTGACGATGTTCTTCTCGGTCTGTGATCCTTTCAAACTTTTCATGGGATCCTCCTGCCTTCATTGTAATCCACATAAAGACTGGAGGGAAGCCGCGCCTAGCCAGCCTTCTTTTGGTGAAGGGACGCCGCGGTGGCGCCCAGCAGGACGAGGGCCAAGACCAGCTGCGGCAGCCCCGTTTCCCACGTGGGGGTGAACCCCAGCCAGTCCACCGCGCCGCCCCAGCCTAGGGGCGTCGCGCTCACCCAACCCGCCGATTGCAGCGAGTGCAGCCCCTGCCCTAGGATCTTCACGGCCAAGTAGTAGATGAGCGCCGTCGCTGCGGGGAAGAACACCGAAAGGGGCAGGCGCCTCGAGAAGCCGATCATGACCACCCCCAGCACCGCGAGCACCAGCAGCCCGCCCGCGATGCCCGCCATCAACTCGCCCACGGGGAGGGAGCCGGCCATGGCCCACAGGAAGACGGCCGTCTCGGCGCCCTCCCTAAGGACGGCGAGGAACGCCAGGAGCGCCAGGGCCCAGGCGCTGTTGGAGGCCTTGCCCATGCTTTCTTTCAGCCACAGGTTCCAGTCTTTGACCGCCGCCTTTCCGTGAAGCCACGCACCCACCGTCAGCATGAGCGCCACGGCCGCCAAGCCGACGAGGCCCTCCACCAGTTCGGGGGTGGACGCGGCCATCCAGCTCCTGAGCGCGACCGACACCAGGAAGGCCGCCCCCACGCTGGCCGCCAGACCCAGCGCGGCCCCTGACCACACCCACGGCTTCCTCGACCCCTGGCCGGTCCGGCCCAGGAACGACACAAGGGCCGCCAGCACCAGCAGGGCCTCCAGACCCTCGCGGAACAGCAGCAGACCCGCGTCCCAGGCTGAGTAGGCTTGGGGCGCCGACAGCGCCCCTAGTTTCTGGCTCATGGCGTCGATGAGCGGGGCCGCCTCGGGCCTGGAACCCGCGAGGGCCCGGCGGGCCTGGCCCGTCAGAAGCTCGATCTGCGTGTACACCTGGGCGTCGAGGCTGCGGACCAGAGCCTCCCGGGCCGTCCACAGGCGCTGAAACTCTGTGAACGCGTTCAAGGCCCCCGGGGCGTCGTGCCTTTGAAGGGAGCCCTGCACGTCGGCCAGGGCCGCCTTGAGCCCCTCCAGCGAGGCCGCCGAGGGGGCGGCCTGGGGCTTGGCGTCGTCTTCCCAGGCGGCCAGGGTGCGGATGAGGCTGGCCTGGGCCGCGCGCACGGCTGCCGGGTCGGGTTGCGCAGCCGAAGCCGCAGCCAGCCACGAGGCCTCGGCGGCTTCGATGGCCGCCGCGTGCGCGCCGGCGTCCTGCCTCTGCGCCTTCCAAGCCTGGTCCCAGCCCTGGGTGCCGGTGCGGAACTCGGGCCAGTCACCCCGGCCGAGGGGCCCGTACAAGGCCCCGAGGCGGGACTGCAACGCCTCGATCCGTTCCACCAGCGAGGGCGATGGGAACAGACCGGACCCGACGTAGTCACCTTCGGCCACCCCGGGGAAGACCGCGAAGACGGCGCTGCCCACGGGCTGGATGTACTCGTTGAGAGCGTCGAAGCTCGAGAGCCGGGTCTGCATGGGCACAAACTGGCGGCCCGGGTCTTTCATCCACGCGAGAAACAGGAGTCCCGAGTCCCACTGGCCCGTGCGGGCGTCGAGGCCGTTCACGTAGCCGAAGGGCCGCCTCAGCAGCTTCTCGACTCCGGCGCCTCGGGCCAGCCTCACGTGGCTGTCCTCGGCCTGGGTCGCTAGGGGCTCGCCCTTGAGCCTGTCCCGGCCTATGGTCCTTTCCTGGTCGGCTCGGGACGTGCGGTCCCAGGTCTCGACGAACATCCGGATGCGCCTCACAACAAGGTAGGCGCCGCCCCTCATCCACGCCGGGCCCTGGTCGACCCAGACCACCTGGTCCATCGCCTCGGGTTTGGTCGTGTCGGGGTTGACGGTACCGTCGATGAAGCCTTGGAGGTTGCGGCCGGGGCCGCGCGGGTTGGCCTCTAGGCCGGGCTGGAACCCCGCCTGGGCCCAGCGCGGCACGGCCACTCCCTTGGCCAGCCGGGTGAGGGTGTGGACGGCGTGGTAGGCCGTCTGGAAGTCGTCGGCCGCCACCTGAACCACCAGGTCGCCGTCACACCACTGGGGGTTCAGCTGATCCCCGGGAAACGCCGGCAGCGGCACCAGGGCCCCGGGGCGCCGGTCGGTCAGGCCGAAGCGGCCGTCAAACAGCGAGGGGCCGACACCGAAGGTGAAGGTCAGCCTCGCGGGCTTGTAGCCCAGCGTTTCGCCGGTGTCGGCCGGCGGCACCGAGGCCGGCGCTTCGTCAAAGGCCTTGCCTTGCGACAGGGCTGCGGCGGCGCGGGTCCACGTCTTGAACAAGGTCCGCACCTCGTCCGCCTTGGCCGTTGTGAGGTCAAACGCCGCGACAAAGGCAAACTTCTGCGCCGCGGTGGCGACGCCCGCCTGGTGGACCCCGTAGAACGGCTCCCGGGCCGGACGCGGCCAAAGGGCGACGGTGAGCCCCGCGGCGAGAAGCACCGCCGCGCCTGCTGCCACGATTTTCGCGGTGAAAAGGTTCTTTGCCATGGGTCTAGTTCCCGCTTCCCTCGGGGACGAGCCCCCCCAACTGCGCCAACGGCTCGGCCACAGCGTCGACGGCGTGGGAAACCGCCTTGACCTCGTCGGGTTTCAACTCGCCGTAGAGCTTGTAGCCGCCACCCCGCTTGTGGGTGTCGAGGAGGGCGAAGAGGGCCTCAAAGCGGTCCTTGAGCGTGGCGGCCAGCTCCGGGTCCGCCGTCTGGACGGCGGAAGACATCAGCTCGAAGATCTTCGCCGAACCCTCGGCGTTGGCCTGGACGTCCCACAAGTCGGTGTGCGAGTAGCGCTCCTCCTCGCCGGTGATCTTCTTGGTGCTCACCTCGTTCAGAAGTTCCACCGCGCCGGTCACCATCGACGCAAGCGAGAGGTCGGCGGTCTCGACCTTGGCGCGAAGCAAGTGGACGTCGCTCCTCAACCGCTGGGCACTGGCGATTCCGGCCTTGAGGTCGTCCTTGGACCACAGCAGCTTCTCCAGCTTGTGGAATCCGCCCCATTGGTCGGCCGGAACATCGTTCTCCCGGGCGTCGATGCGCGGGTCCAGGTCACCCAGGGCCTCGGCCACGGGCTCGATCCTCTCGTAGGGCATCCGGGCGGGGGCGTAGAGCTCCTGGGCCCGAGCCCGCGATCCGGCCTCCACCGCCGCCGTAAACGCCTCTGTCTGCGCCACGAGACTGTCTACCTGCGCCTCCACCCACGCGCGGTAGGCATCGACCACCCCAGCGGTGCCTTCGAGGGCGGACTTCTTGGGCGAGGGAGGGGCCGACGCGGTGCACGACGCAGCCAGCATCACCGCGCAAGCCAGAGCAAGGGGACCGTGAAGAGACATGAAGACCTTCCGTGAATTAGGATAAACTAATAAATGACAGGATTAGTCAGATATGTCAAGTGTTCATTGGCATGAACGTGAAGGCGAGGCCGCCGTCAGCGGCGGAAACGTACCAACTGACTACGCCTCAAAGAAATAGATATTAGACTGATCTAATTGATAGATCCAATCGACGGGACTATCGTGAACTTGCGCTAATATTAGGAGGGTATCCCCGTGACGCGACGCGAGAATCTCGAGCGACTTCTCGGCACTTCAGGACCGTGGGACTACGTCCCGGCCGCCTTTTTTATGCACTTCGGACACGAGTACGCGCACGGGCAAGCCGCTGCTTCCCGGCATCTTGAGTACTTCCGGGCCACGGGGATGGACTTTGTCAAAGTTCAGTACGAGAAGCCTTTTCCGTCGTCCCCCTCGCTTCTTCGTCCGTCGGACTGGAGGGCCGTGCGCCTTCAACGTCCTGCACGTGTGCGACTACCACAAGCCCTACGCCACGCTGGCCCCGTTCCACAGCTATCCGGGGACGGTGGTCAACGTTTCCCGCCAGAGGGCCGGCGGCACCGTGCCCCGGGTGTCGGACCACTACCGCGACTTTGGGCGGCCCGTCATGGGCGGACTCGACCGAAAGGGCACCCTGGCCTCGGGACGCGGCCGCCGACTCCACAGCGAGGTCGCGAAGGTTCTGGCCGACCGTCCTCCCCGGTTCATCTTGAGCGCCGACTGCACGGTTTCGGGCCAGACCTCCTGGGAAACCATCAGGTCTGTGGTCGAAATGGCCCACGGGAGTGGAGCCAAGCAGTAATTCCAGGAGTCGCTTTCTTGAGGAGGAAGGCCAGATGAAAAGAACAACCATCGCTCTCGTGATGGGGTTGGCGGCGTTTGCGCTCCAGGCCCAGGCTCAGCCAGGCAAACTTCTTCGCGGCCGGGTTCGAGCCCTTAGTCAGGAAGCTCAGAACAATTCCAAGGACGAGGAACACCTCAACAGCCTCACGGAAGTGGATGAGGAAACTGGAGAGCATGGACGACCATAGATTAATGTGTATTAACTAAGGGTATGGTAACCTGACGAAATTCGTCAAGTAAACCTCTTGTGATTTTCGTCGCCTCGAGGAGGCCCGTCAGTTCGAGGACGCTGATTCCTGCAGGAGCGGGGTAACGAAACCCATGGCGGAGGCGCACAGATTGAACTGGCGGTCAAGGGTCCATATCTCCACCGTCGATGGGCGGTCCGCTCCGAGCCATTCCAAGGCCGTCGAAAGGTGGATGGCATCCAGGGCCCGGATTACCAGGGGAAACGAACCCTCCGCCCGACGTTGAACGGATTCGTTGAGTTTCAGCCTGACCAAGGTCGCTGCCGTCGCCTCGAAGCTCTGACGAACCGCAGCCACCTGCTCCCCGGTGAGCGCCCGGCTTCGGAGCGTCCGTTCCAAGACTCGGGCGACCTCTATCCACAGCAACCGGCTGGAGCCAACTTCTGAATCGCTTGGCATCCCCAGCAGTTGATCGTTTCCCTCCAAAAGGAACGCAAGGACCACGCTGGTATCGAGGTAAACCCTCAATGGTCTCCCCGCTCGGCGACCAACAACGCCAAGGTGTCGATGTCGGGATAGCCCTCTAGGTTGGGACGCACCGGACGAAACGGGCCGACGGGTGTTGCCTCCACGAGGTCATCCAGCTCGTACGGGACGATTCGGGCCACCGGTTTCCGGCGGTCAGTGACGACCACGGTTTCGCCTCCAGCGACTCGGCGGAGATTTTCGGCGAGGTGCGCTTTGAGTGACGAGACGGTGCTAATCATGAGGTCAAGTATGGGGTCATCAACCCAATCGGTCAAGTTCGCGACCCCGTCCACTCCGCGATCTCCCTGAGGAAAATCGAACCGTACGCCTCGAGCTTGGCCTCGCCCACGCCGTGGACCTGCCGGAACTCGGCCGGGGTCTTGGGCACTTTGGCGGCCATGTCCTTGAGGGTCTTGTCGCTGAAGATCACGTACGCGGGCACCTCGTGTTCGTCGGCCAGGCGCTTGCGCACCGACCTCAGGTGGTCGAAAAGCTCGGGGTCGCCGTCGGTGGCTGCCGCGGCCTTCACAGGCGCCGAGGTCGCAGCCTTCTTCTCCTCGGGGCTCCTGAATTTCACCAGGGCCACGGTCCTTTCACCCTTGAGCACGGGCCCGGCGAGGGCGGTGAGCTGCAGGGTCATGCCGCGGTCGTAGGCCACGCCCAGGTAGCCGGCGTTGATCACCTGGCTGCCGTACTCCATCCACTCCTCGAACCTGAGCTCCTTGCCGGCGCCAAAGGTCTTCAGCTCGTGCCAGCCGGGTTCGACGACCTCTTGGGCGTGGCTGCCGCGCAGCAGGAGGGCGCACTGGCGCAGGGTGGCCCGGCCGCCTGTGCGGTACACGGCCGACAGCAGCTTCTGGGCGGTCACCGTGCCGTCGAAGGTCTCGGGCGGATTCTCGCAAACGTCGCAGTGGCCGCAGTCGGCCTCGGGCGTTTCGCCGAAGTAGCTGAGCAGGATGCGGCGCCGGCAGATCTGGGCCTCGGCGTACTGCTTCATCCGCTCGAGCTTGGCCGCCAGCAGCTCCCGGCGGTCGGGGTTGGCGTCGTCCATGAACTTGAGCTGCTGAGCCACGTCGGCGTAGCTGTAGAACAGCAGGGTGTCGCTGGGCAGACCGTCTCGGCCCGCCCGGCCGATCTCCTGGTAGAAGCCCTCCAAGTTCTTGGGGAGGTTGAAGTGGATGACCCAGCGGACGTTGCTCTTATCGATGCCCATGCCGAAGGCGACGGTGGCGCACACGATGTCGAGATCGTCCTTGAGGAAGGCTTCCTGCACCGCCGACCTGTCCTCGGTGTTCATGCCCGCGTGGTAGGCCTTGGCGCGGTGGCCCTTGCGCGAAAGGCTGGCGGCCAGGTCTTCGGTGCCGGCGCGGCTCAGGCAGTACACGATGCCGGCCTGGCCCGGGTGGCGCGCCAGAAAATCAAGGATGCGCTCGAGGCGCTTCTGCCCGGGGAGGACGGCTAGGTGGAGGTTGGGTCGGTCGAAGCTCTCCTGGAAGACCGAGTCCTCGCCGATGGCCAGCTGGGCCAGGATGTCGCGCCGGATGGCGGGGTCGGCGGTGGCTGTGAGCGCGACCAAGGGCACGCCCGGCAACAGGGTCCGCAACTGCCCCAGCTTGGTGTACTCGGGTCGAAAGTCGTGACCCCAGAACGAGATGCAGTGCGCCTCGTCGATGGCGACCAGCGTCACGTTCCACGTGGCCAGACGCACTGCGGTGCTGCCAGAGAAAAGCCTCTCGGGGCTGACGTACAGCAGCTTCACCCCGCCGGCGGCGATGTCCGCGATTACTCCTTCCGCGTCGCCTGCGTTCTGCGTGCTGTTGAGGAAGGCCGCCGGAACCCCGTTGGCCTTGAGTGCCTCCACCTGGTCCTTCATCAGGGCCACCAGGGGCGAGATGACAAGGGTCAGCCCCGCCCGGCACAGCGCAGGCACTTGGAAGCACAGCGACTTTCCGCCGCCGGTGGGCATAAGCACCAGGGCGTCCTGCCCGGCCATCACGTGGTCGATCACCTTCTCCTGAAGGGGATGGAAGCGCTGGTAGCCGAATACGCGGTTCAGGACCTCGAGGGCCTGGGCGGTTTGGGGGGGAGCCATGGTCATCATGATAGCGGAAAACGGGGTTTGTGGTCCTCCTGCTTGCGCCAGCCCCACGCCTCGCCTTGGAACCGCAGGCCGACGCGGCTCCCCACGGTCGGCGCCTCGTGACCCGGCACGCGCAGCGTCCAGGCTTCCCTTGAGCCTTCCAACGGGTCGCTGGCTTCCACCACGGCGTCGTGGCCAAAGTACTGGCAGCGCTCGATGACGACGTCGCGGGAACCCCGCAACCCGGGCGCTGTGACCTTCAGCTGTTCGGGTCTGAGCAGGAGGACGGCGCCGTGCCCGTCCGCAAGGCCTGTGCCTTGGGCGAGGAGCACCTCGCCCAGCACCGTGCTCACCTTACCCCCGTCGACGGTCCCGTCGACAAAGTTGGCGTGGCCAAGGAAGCGCGCCAGAGCGGCGTCGGCGGGGCGCTCATAGAGCTGGGGCGGCGGGCCGGCCTGGACGATGACGCCGCCTCGCAGCACGGCCACCTGGTCGGCCAGCGACAGCGCTTCGTCCTGGTCGTGGGTCACAAGGATGGCGGTGACGCCTGCAGCCTTGAGCACGGCCCTCACGTCGTCCCGAAGGGTGGCCCGCAGGCTGGCATCGAGGGCTGAGAACGGCTCGTCCATGAGGATGAGCCGCGGCCGGGGCGCCAGGGCCCTGGCCAGCGAAACCCTCTGCTGCTCGCCCCCCGAAAGCTCGTGGGGGAATCTTCGGCCTAGCCCCGCCAGGCCCACAAGCTCCAGCAGCTCGTCCACCCGGCGGCCCCGGCGCTCGGATCGGGGCAGGCCGAACCCGACGTTCGCCGCCGCCGAGAGGTGGGGAAACAGCGAGCCGTCCTGTGAAACATAGCCGATGCCCCGGCGCTCCGGCGCGACGAAGGTCTGCGGACCCTCCAGCTCCTGGGAACCCAAGACAACCCTCCCGAGGCCCGCACGCTCGAACCCGGCCACCACGCGCAGCAGGGTGGTCTTGCCGCTCCCGCTGGCGCCCAGCACCGCCGTCAGGGCCCCGTTGGGCGCCGTCAGCGACAACCCGTGCAGCACCGCTGCGTTGTGGTAGGCCTTGGTCACTCCCTCGACGGTCAGGGTGTTCATGCGGCGTCCTTGGACCAGGCGCTCCGTCCCACGAGGAAGGCCGGGACGATGGAAATGGCGACGATCAGCGCGGCGTACGGCGCCGCCGCGCCGTAGGAGACCTCGGAGGTGTAGCGCCAGAACTGGGTGGCCAGGGTCTGCGCGCCGGTAGGGTGGAGAAGCAGGGTGGCCGTCAGTTCGGTTGCCGACGAAAGGAAAACGAGGGCAAACGAGGCGGCCAGCCCCGGGGCCAGCAGCGGCAGGGTGACCCGGAAGAAGACGGCGGTTCTCGAGGTTCCCAGAGAAAGGGCCGCCTCCTCCCAGCGCGGCTGGGTCTGGCGCACCGACGTCCTCACGGCCACTAGCGCCAGCGGAAAGAACAAAATGGTGTAGGCCGCTACCAGGAGCACCGAGCTCTGGTAGACCACGGGGGCCAGGTTGATGGCGAAGAAGACAAGCGAAAGCCCGACCACCACCCCGGGGATGGCCTGGGGAAGGTAGGAGGCCTTTTCAAGGACGACGGCGGCCCACGAGCGGCTGCGCAGCGAGAAGCGCGCCACGGGCACCGCCAGGAGAGTGGCCAGCACGGCCGCCCCGGCGCTGAAGGCAAGGGTGTTCCCCGCTGCGGCCGTCAGCGAGGCCGGCCCCAGGGTAGACGAGTTTCCCTTCAGCAGCCAGTATCCGATGGACACGAGGGGCAGGCCCAGCGACACCAGCACGACGAGTCCCAGCGCGGCCAGGGGGACCAGAGCGCCGGCACCAAGGGGAAGCCGCCGCACCCGGCGCGAGCCGGGACCCGAACGGCCGGGTGCGCGGCGCCCTCCTGCCCTCTGTTCCCCCGCCAACACGATAAGGCCCAGGGCGACCAGGACCAGCGACTGGGCGCACGCCCCCGGCGTGTCGAAACCCAGCGAGAACTCGGTAAAGATGGCGGTGGTGAAGGTCTGGAACCTGACGATTTCAAAGGCCCCGTACTCGGCAAGGATGCCCAGGACGACAAGGAGGCAGCCCCCGAAGACAGGCGAGCGGATCTGGGGAAACACCACCCTGAAAAAGTTGGCCGACGCGCCCAGACCCAGGCTCTGACCCACTTCGGTCAGCAGAGGGTCGAAGCGCCTCAGGCCGGCCGCCACGGGGAGGTAGACCAGCGGAAACAGCGTCGAGGTCATGATGACCACCGCCGCCGGAAAGCCGTGGAAGCCGGGAAACAGCGATACCCAGCTGTAGCCGACCACAAAGTCAGGGAGGGCGACGGGGAGGGCCAGAACCAGGGCCCACAGCCTTCGGCCGGGGAGGTTGGTCCTCTCGACCAGCCACGCGGCCCCCGTGCCAATGACGGCGCAAAGGACCGTGGTGGTCACCGCCAGCAGGAGGGTGTTCCCCAGCAGTCCGATCACCCGGGGCGTGGTGACCAAGGCGGCGATCTGCGCCCACCCGGCTTGCGAGGCCCTCAGGAGCAGGAAGAACAGCGGCAGCGCCACAAGCGCAGCCGCGAGAACCGCGCCCGCCCGGACGGGCCACGAAACGCGCCCGGACCGGGGCAGGGCGAGGGCCCCTGAACTCACAGCAGCCCCACCTGCCGCAACAGCGCCAACGCGGCCGCACCGTCGCCGAGGTCCGACACTCCGACCCGGGGCGCCTTCACCTGTTCGAAGGGCGGCAGAGCCTTGGCCGTCTTCACGCCAGACCCGATGGGGTACTCGTAGCTCTCGCTCCCGGCCAGCACCGTCTGGCCCTCCCGGCTGACCAGGTACGCCAGAAATTTCTGTGCGGCGTCCTGGTGGAGGCTCGACTTCAGAACCGCCGCGCCCGACACATCGACGAGGTTCCCGGCGTCCTGGGGCGCGTAATAGTGAAGCGCCGAGTGCATGACGGGCCCCGTCTCGTCGCGCAGCCGGTACCAGTAGTAGTGGTTGATCAGGCCCACCGCCGACTGGCCGCTGTTGACCGCCGCCACCAGGGTCTCGTTGTCCGGGTAGATCTCGGAATTGGCCTTCAGGCCCGTCAGCCACTGGAAGGCTGCGGCTTGGCCAAAGAGTTTGACAACCGCGGTGACCAGGGGCTGAAAGTCGGTTTCCGAGGGGGCCAACCCCACTTTTCCCTTCCACGCGGGCTTGGCCAGATCGAGGACATCCGCCGGCAAGGCCGATTCCTTAAGGGCCGCCGTATTGTAGACAAGGGCCGAAACCCGGGCCGAGAGTCCCACCCAGTCGCCCCGGGGTGAGTCGTACGCTGACGGCACGGCAGACAGCGTGGCACCGGGCACGGGGGCCAGCAGGTTCTTGGCGCCCAGCGACTCGAGGGCAGGGGAGTTCTCGGTGATGAACACGTCGGCGGGGCTGTGGGCACCCTCCTCAACGATCTGATTGGTGAGCACGCCCTCGTCGTCGGATCGGACGCTCACCTTCACGCCCGACTGCTTTTCAAAGCCTTCCACAAGAGAATCGACGGTCTGCTGGTGCTGGCCGCTGTACACCGTCAGCACGAGGTTGGCCGCCACGTTGACGCCCAATTGCAGCAGCTGGCCGAAGACGCCTTGGCTTTCGGCGCTGGGTCCCGCGGTGAAGAACAGCTGGTTCGACGCCCCCGCCCCGTTGTCGGATCCGAAGGTGAGCGCCCACAGGCCGTCGATCTGAAGGGGGTGCCCGTTCTCGGCCACCGTCCCCTCGAAATCGCCGTTCGCGGGGTTGTAGACGTGGATGTAGCCGTCGCCGAAGTTGCCGACCAGCAGCTGGCCGCTGAGCGGGCCGTAGTTTTTCGGTGCCAGGGCGAGGCCCCAGGGGGAGTTGAGCAGCCCGCCTCCGGCCAGACGCCTCAGGAACTTTCCGTCGAGGCTGTAGACGTCAAGGTACCCGTTCCCCAAACCCCTCACGTCGTTGGCCTTGTCGAGGCTCTGCTTCGCGTAGGTCACGAACAGCTCGCCGCCCAGCGCCTTGACGTTGAAGGGCGCGTAGCCGAAAGGCAGCTGGGGATCGGTGAACGCCCCGTCGGACTTCACGGGCTGGTACGCCGCATCGAAGACATCGAGCTCGCCTTGGCCGAAGTTGGCCACGTACAGACGCCAGCCCGACGACGTGAGTGCCGACGTGGCGCCCTTGTAGACGGCTCCCGCAGGGTTGTCGTTGCGCCGGATCGACGCTTGCAGCGGGTCCTCTCCGTTGGCAAGCGGACGCCAGCCGGCGACCACTCCGTCCTCGCTCACGAAAATGAAGGCGTCGCCCTGAAAGGGGGAGTCCTTCTGGCCGTGAAGGGGATTGAAGACCAGGCCCGTGTAGGTGGGCGGCACGGCGTTGACCGCAGCCCCTGGAAGCGCGGGGAGGCGGACCTTGAGGTCCACCTTCTTTGCAGGACGGGCCACTTCTTTGACCTGGACGACTTCTCCTGTGCCCTGGTAGACGATGGAGACCCCCGAATTGGTGTTGACCCAAACCCGGCCGGGGTCGCCGAACTCAAGGCCCCACGCGTCGAGGAGCGCGGCGTCCTGGCGGGGCGCGGCGGCGGCCACGCTGGAGGTCAGGTCCAGCTCCTTGAAGTCGAACAGCTTGTTCCCCGGGGGAGGGCTGCACGCCGAGAGGAGGCCCAGCGTCAAGATGGTCCCAAGGCGGGAGAGCGAGCGGGGAAGGCGGTACAGTGACATGGAAGGCTCCGTGTTTAATGTCCATTAGACGAGGTACCGCTATTTATGATTATTCTAGTCAACATTGTCAAGAGTTCGGGAACTCAGGGTTTGGCCAGTCCCAAAAGCACCGCCACCTTCCAGCTCAGGTCGAACTGCCGCAGGGGGCTTACGAAAACGGCGATGCCCTCGGAACGGGCGGCTTGCAGCATGTCGTCGGGGGCGTCGCGCAGGCCTGCCAGGACAATGGCCTTCACCCCCGCGAGGCTGGCGCACGCCACGGTGTTCTTGTGACCCTGCAGGGTGATCAGCAGCCCGTCTTCGGGCGCGTGTGCCATCACGTCGGAAAGCAGGTCGCTGGTGTAGGCCCCGGTCAGCGGGGCGTCTTCGTAGGGGACCAGGGGCTTGCACCCCAGCTGGTGCTCGAGGTCGGCGATGGTCATGAGGCCTCCGCAGGCTTGAGGTGGATCACAGCTTTCACGCGGGTCCCCTTGCCCACCGTGGACTGCAAGTCGAAATCGTCCGAGACCCGTTTCGTATTGGGCAGGCCCATGCCGGCACCGAAGCCGAGGCTGCGGATCCAGTCGTTGGCCGTCGAAAAGCCCTCGGTCATCGCCTTGGCGATGTCGGGGATTCCCGGCCCCTGGTCCACGGCCTCGATGCGGGCGCTGTCGTCGTCGATGTGGAAGATCAGCCGGCCGCCCAGGCTGTGGTTCACAAGGTTCATTTCAAGCTCGTAGCTGGCCACGGCCGCCCGGCGCTGCAGGGCCCTGTCGATGCCTCGCGAGTTGAGGATCTTCTTCAGCTCGGTGGAGGCGCGCCCCGCGTTTTCATAGTCGAACTGCTGGACCACGAAGACGCGTTTCACCTGGCCCGCCGGCTCAGGGACTGACTGCAGGTTGAGCACCCTCTCCATCTCTTCCAGAGAGCGGTTCATCTCCATGAGGAGGCCCGAGGTGATGTCCCGGCTCGTCACGATGCCGACCAGCTCCCGGGCCTTGTTGATCACGGGGAAGCGGCCGAACTTGTACTTTTCAAAGCTCGAGATGCCGAAGCTCACGGGCATGTCGTCCTCGAGCACCACGAGCTGCCGGCTCATGTGGAGTTCGGCGGTGCTGTCGATGTAGCCCTGGTCGAGGGCGCGGATGATGTCGTCCACGCTGATCATCCCCACCAGCCGGCGGTCGTCAACGATGGGCACCCCCGACACCTTGTTTTCGCGCATCAGGGTCTGGATCTGACGGAGGGTCGTGTCCTTGCGGGCCGTCGTCAGGGTGTCGGTCATGATGTCCTTCACCTTCAGCCTGTAGATCAGTTCCAGGAGCGCCGAAGGCGACGCGTTGGGGTCGATCGGGATCATGAGCGGACCAGCAGCCTTTCGCCAAGGCGCCAGCTCGCCTCGAAGGAGCCCAGGGGCGACCGGATGAGGGTCAGGTCGAGGCGCCCGCACAGTTCGATTAGTGAGGGTTGGGGCGGCTTTCCGTTGACCAGGACCACGCCGCAGGCGCCGACCATGTCAGCCGTGCGCGCCACCTGGTCCGAGGGCAGCGAGGTGACCAGCAGGATCTGGTCGTGGTCGGTGACCAGCACGTCGCTCATCAGGTCGCAGGTGACCACGTAGCGGACGTCCTGGGTCGCCCAGCGGGAACTCCGGTGCACAGGTTCGCCGGAAACCGCCTCGAGGACTTGGTCAAACGTCATGGGGTACCCCCGTTCGAAAATCGTGAAAGGATTATCTATTCTAAAGGGAAACCCGGCGGTTCGTCCAGCTCAAACGGTGCTGCGAAGCAGGGTGACGGGGCCCCGCACTTCCACGGCCAGCCCGGCCGGCAGGAACCAGGTCTCACCGGGGTGGAGGGGGTAGTCGGTGCCGGCGTGGACGAGGTGGCCGGCCCCCTCCAGGATGGAAAACACCCGGAACCTGTCCTCGGGCGCCTGCACGAAGGTGGCGGTCACCTCGACCCTGTCCACTGTGTAGTTCGGGTCGCAGACCAGGGGTTCCAGCACGGCGCCTGTGACGCGCTTGCGGACCCGGGTGCCCGCGTGGGAGAGGCGCGGCTCCTCGTCGAAGCGGATCACTTCGAGGGCGCGCTCCAGATGCAGGGGGCGGAGCTTGCCGTTTTCGAGGCGGTCGAAGTCGTAGATGCGGTAGGTCGTGTCGGAGTTCTGCTGAACCTCGCACAGGAGCACCGAGCCCTTCAGGCTGGCGTGCACGGTGCCCGGCACGATGTGCAGGAAGTCTCCTGGGGCAACGGCAAGTTCGCGAAACAGGCCGTCCCATTCACCCCGCTTGGACCTGTCGGCGAAGGCCGCCGCTGTGATTCCAGGAGCCATGCCCACGATGAGCTTGGCGTCGGGGCTGGCGTTCAGGATGTACCAGCACTCGGATTTTCCGGGCTCGCCTTCGTGGGCGAATGCGTACGCGTCGTCGGGGTGCACCTGGATCGAAAGCTTGTCGTGGACGTCGAGGTACTTGATCAGCAGGGGAAAGTTAGCCCCGAAGCGGTCGTGGATGGCCTTGCCCACCAGACGCGCGCCGAAGCGCGTCACCAGGTCGGGGAGGGACTCGCCTGCCCAGGGTCCCTCGGCGACCACCGAAGGTCCGTTGGCGTGGGCCGAAACTTCCCAGCTCTCGCCGTACGACTTGCCAGGCTCCAGTCCGATTCCGAGGAAGCTCTCGAACTCCCTGCCTCCCCAAACCTTTTCCTTCAGGACTTTTGCAAATCGAAGCGGGTACATGGCCTGGCTCCCCTCCACCTTTCCAGAGTAAACCAGAAAAGGTAGTTTGGGGGAATCAGTTCGCGCTGTACAAACGCCCGGCCATGAACTAGGGTCAAAGAGAGGAGGGCGCTCCATTGAAAACCGATGACTTCCCTTCCCTTTACGCGGGCTGCTCCGATTTCGTGCGTCTGCACAGTTGGTGCGACCAGAGTGAGGAGAAGATCGCTGCCCTCTACCAGCGGCTTCAGGAGCATCCCGAGGCCGCGCCAGAGTATGAGCAGACCATCCTCGACTCGTTCGGACGCCTGGGGAGCCGGGAAGAGCGGCTCATGGCGCTGGCCGTGCTCCACCGGCTGAACGTCGATGCCGGGAGGCTGGCCGACCTGACCCTGCTCAACCTCGATACCCAGATCAACGAGAAGGACGGCACGTTCATCCTCGACCATTACTTCGGCGGCGTGCTCCCCGTGCCCGCCGGGCTTGTGTACGACATTACCAAGGGCAACTTCATCACCTACAAGCGCGCCATTTACCGGGCCCTGCAGGTCAGCCAGTTTGACTCCACCTTCGACCCGGGGCAGGTGCTGTTGTTTCTGGTGCAGTTGCTGTGCCGGGACAGTCTCAACGAGCAGAACCGCGCCATCGTCTACCTGCTGATCTCGCGCATCGACATCGACCTGCCCGAAGGCGTGGGCCGGATTGTGGTTGCCGCAATGGTGAGGCTCCGAAACCTGATCAACGAGGTGGAGAAGCGCCAGGAAGCCGTCTTGGCCGACGAGATGGGCCCCGAGGAAGAGGAGTTGGGCAGCCCGCCCCCCGACCTCAACGCCGCCCCCTCGGGCCTGCCGCCCCGGGGCGTTTCGGGCACCGCGGCACCGGCCGCCGAACCCGAAGCGGCGCGCTCATCCCCCGGGACGCCCGCGCCCCAGCGGACTGCTGGTCACGTCCAGCCCCCTGTGGCCGGGCCCGCTTCGCCCCGGGCGCCTCGTCCTGCCCTCAACGTGGAAGTGTCCCCAACGGCACCTCCGCCCTCCGCTGCCCCGCCGCCGCCCTCGTCCGCCCGCGTCGGCTGGGTTCCTGCGGCCGAGAGCCCGGCCGGCACCGCTGTGTCCGGAGCGCGGTCAGCCCCGGCCCACGTTCCCGAAGTCGAGCCCGGGCGCTGGGCCCAGCAAGCCCGCCCCGACGAGCGCCCCCGGGCGCAGGCGGCGGCTAAGGCCCAGGCACCCGAGGTTTCCGCCTCCCCGCCGGCCGAGCCGTCGCGGTTTGTGATCCGCTTCAACCGTGAGTCGAGGGAATTCGCCGCCCTGAGGGAGCAAATGACGCATCCTGCTGCAGCCGAACCCGCAGCCCCTGCGGACGCGGTTTTCGGCATCCCTGCGACCCCGGCTCCCTCGGCTGCGTCCCCTAGAAGCGAGCCACCTCCTGCCGAGGCGGCGCCAGCGGTGGCCGCCGAAGCTCCCTCAGTCGCCGGCGCGAAAGTGACGCCGCAGTGGATCCGGTGGTTGCCCGGCCTAGGCGTGGCCGTCTTGGTTGCGGCTGTGGCCGGCTTGGTGGTGTGGGGAGGCGTATTCAAGCATGGTCTGTCGTCTGGCCCGTCGGCTCAGGCTTCCGCTGCGGCTAATCCGTCGGCGCCCGCGACTCCCGCCACAGGCGCATCGGGCGCTGGAACACCCGCGCCTGCGGTTGCCTCCGCACCGGCGGCTCAGCCGGTCGTGGCGACGGCAGGGTCGCCCACGTGGTCGCCCCGGCCCGGGGAAAGCCTATGGTCGCTGTTCCAAAGCCTGCGCAATGGCACCGTTTCGTCCAGCCGGCTGGCTGGGCTCTCTTGGGGAGACTTCGTGAAGGCCGTCCAGGCCGCCAACCCGGCCATCACCGAGCCCGGGCTGATCTTCACGACGCAGACAATCCGGCTTCCCGCCGGACCCTAGGGCCCGCCGGGTGACGCCTTACTTCTTCTTGTTGTGCATGGCCATGAAGCTGGGGCCGAAGGCCGAGTAGTCGGTGTCGGTGTTCGCGCTCTTGGTGTCGGCCACCGAGAGGAACATCGAGCGGAAGTAGTGGTCCACATAATCGCAGCGTTCCAGGATGTTCTGGGCCACCCGTTGGGCAACGGCCTCGGGCTCCTTGCTGTACGACAGGAACGCGCCCCGGGCCAGGGCCAGCAGGCTTTCCTTTGAGATCGAGCGGAAGGCCGTGAGCCTGTGGTCGAAGGCGGCAATCGAGAGGCCCTCGAAGTGTTCGGGCCTGAGCAGGGTGAGGAAGCGTGTCTTCTCGGCCCTGTGCCAACCAAACTTGTCGGGCATGCCTGTGATCTTCATGGCCGAGGCCAGAATGTCGGCCTTGTCGTAGTCGATGGCCACCAGAAACGGTTTGTTCTTGGCGTTCGTAATTACAAGGTAGTTGTTGGGGTTGCGGTCTTCGTCGAAGTAGATCCACCGATTGATCAGGTCGGCGCGGAGCAGGTTGATGAAGGGAGCCTCGAGGTAGTTGTACGAGCTGATCTGAACAGACTTCTTTACTACCTTGGTGGCGCGGTAGCGCTTGCCCTTGATCAGCAGAGCCGTGGTGGGCGCGGCCAGGGTTCCGGTTTCGTGGTCGAGCAAGTACGCAAGCATGCACGAGCGCTGGTACAGCATCTCTTCGTCGTTGGGCACGCTCTTGATGATCCAAGGGTCGCCGTTTTGGTCCTGGGCCGCCTGATAGCCCTTCACCTGGGCGTTGAAGGGCACTTCGTCCTGCGATTCGGTGATGGTCAGCTGCATCGAGTCGAGGAACTCCAGCACCTGCTGGACGCTCTTGTCGAGGTAGAAGTACTGAATCAGCGCCGGGTCACTCAGCAGACCCGCCAGTTTCTCTCGTTCAGACATAGTACTTTTCCTCCGGTTTTTCGACGGCCGCAGTCTTGACGATCATCGTTTTGCCGTCAAACGTGATGAAGGGGGCCTGGCTTCCGTACCCCGATTGCAGGATGTGGTGGTTCTTGATTCCGATGACATCCTTCCAGAAGCCCACCTTGTTTCCGTCGCTCCAAATGGGGTTGTGTCCCACGATGAAGTGCGTGTCTTCGGGAAGACCCAGCAGGTTGAGCACGAGCCGGATCTCCTTTTCGCTGTATTCCTTGAGGCTGGGCGTACCGTGGAACTCGTTAACCCGGTTCCAAAGCAGTTGGTGCAGCTTTTCGGGGTACTTTTTGATATTGATCAGCTCATCTCGGACGATTCCCCCATGGGGAGGCCCCGCGTGGGTGATCACGTAGCCGTTGCCGATGATGAAGTACACCATGGCCTCGAAAAACTCGCCCACGGCCTTGACGTAGTCTGGGCCATAGGCGCGCAACAGGGCGTTCTTGAACTCCACGCCGGGCGAGATGCCGCTCTTGCGGAGCCTCTCGTCGAAGCTGTCGTGGTTGCCCCGGATATAATACACGTTCTTGGGGTATTTCACAAAGAGCTGGAACACGTCGTCGAGAATTCCCACGGACGAGTCCATCTCCTTCATGTGACCCGTGCGGTCGTCGTGAAGCGCGTCGCCGACGAGGATGCACACGGCCCGGCCCGACTCAAGGTCCTGCCTGTTGTTCTCAAAATTGACGATCAGCTGCAGGTGCTCGCGGTTGGCGTGCAGGTCGCCGATGATGATGGGCCGCACGCCGTCGGGGAGGACGACGAGACCGCCCGGGTTGCCCTCGCTGTCGGGCAGACGTCCCGGCGACTGGTTCATCAGGTCGATGACCCGCCTCACGAGCGCGACGCCTTCCAGCGCCACCGCAGGCGCCGGTTCTTTGGTTACGTTTTGTTTCATTCCGCTCTTCCTTAACGCTATGGACTGATAAGGAGCCGTCAGCCCGCGGGGGGCTTGCGCCTCGAAGCCGTCTTCCTGGCGGGCTGGGCGGGTTCGGCGGGCGCCTCGGGGACGGGGTCGGGTGGAGCCGCTGAGGCCTGCACGGCGGCCGCTGCGGGCTCGGTCGCGGCTTCGTCGCGGACAAAGCGCCCGTGCACGTCGCGCTTTCGCAGGCGACGTTTGGCCACCAGGTCGACGAAGTCTTCCTCGGGGTGGATGCCTGTCCTGTCTTGAACGCGCACCAGCATCGGGCCGGGGATGGCATCGACAAGGCGCCGCGTATGGTCGAAGTAGGCGTAGCGGACGCTGAAGGCCTGTTTCGACAGGATGCTCTTGTCCTGTTCGCCGTAGTACTCGCCCAGGTTGGCGATGCGGTCGAGAATTTCAAGGATGAGCTGGTTGAGCGGGTGGTCTTGGGGTTCGGTCTTGATGAGGAACTTGCCCAGGGCGTTGAGGTCCATGATCGACAGCCTGCGGATCCGGTACCCGTCGTCGGGGTCGAAGTACGCTCCTTGGATGATGCCGAGCACGGTCTCGAGGGCGGGGGTGTAGATTTCTTCGGGGTGGCGTGAGAAGAGCATCTCGAAGGCAGCGTCGAGGAGCGCCTCGTCGGGGCGGATGGTCGAGAACAGAAGCCGGGGTGCCCTTTCATGGAGCAGTTCATCGACCACCCAGGGGTTGTTGGTCATGATGAGACGAAGGAACAGCCAGTAGTTGTCGTTGTTGAGACCGGCGTAGTTCAGGTACCGGGCAAACGCCACCGAGCACTCCACCTGGGGCTGGGTGGTGCACGCGAAGAGCGCTTCTCTCAGGTTGTGGGAGTGTTCGCGGATGAGACGCTTGTCGTTGTCGATGATCAGGAAGCCGGTCTTGTTGGCCATGTCGGGAAACCCCTTTCTACCATCGGCAGAAAAGGGCAAGGTGTTGACCGGAGAAAGGGAACCAGCGGTCATCGGGCCGCCACGGCGCTGTGCACGAAGTAATGGCCCCGGCCCAGACGGATGGCTTGAGCCGTCGCTTGGCGGGAATTGGCAAGGATGGCCGCAGACGCTGCGGGCATGCCCACGGCCGCGCCCACCGAGCCGCCAATCCAAACCACACCCGTGGTCAACTCGGCCGGACGCTGCAAGAGGTCGGCGAGCTTGCCGGCCTCCTCGGCTGCCAGTTCGGGGGCTCCGGTCATCCGAATGCGCAACACGCCCACGAATTCGGTGTCGGAGGTGCGCGCGGCTACCCCGTCGTCGCCGACGCTGGACAAGACGCGTTTGGCCACTTCTTTGAGCACGAGGTCGGCAATGGCCTGGCCCCGGGAGCGCCGGAGGCCCGCCAAGTCGTCGAGTGCCGCGGTCATGACCAGCAGACCTCCGTCTTCGGGCGTGAAGGTACTCAGATTTTCGGCAAACCACGCGTCCAGGCCGTTCTGGTTTGGCAGACCCGTCAGGGAGTCAACGCGGTCTTCGGGGATGCCCTCGGCAGAGGGGACGGGAGCCGCCGCGACCACTGTCTTCTTTTTCTTAGGAAAGTTGAGGAACAGCCACACTCCGGCGCCAAGGACGACGGCTGCGGCCAAGGCGGCGAAGAAGCCCCCCGCCAAGGCCGCCAGGCCGCCGACAAGCGCGCAGCCGGCGGCGAGGAGGCTAGCCTTCAATGACGGCGACATTGGGTCTGATGATCTTGGTCTGATAGTCACCGCGGACCAGCAGGACGTCGGGAATCGACTCATTGAGGGTCTTGGTCATGTCGAGGAACTTCCCGCGGATGTTGTTGGCCTGGATGGCGACGTCCTTGATCTCGTTGGACGGCATGGGCTTCTGGGGCTCGATGAGCGAGGCAATGCGGTCCAGCGTTGTCAGGACAACGCGGTTGAGCGGGTCCATCTGGTCCTTGGTCTTGTCCAGATGCTTGCCCAGGTTGTTCACGTCGCTCACGGTCAGCGGATAGATCCGGTAGCCTTCTTCGGGCAGACGGTAACAGATGGTCAGCAGGCCGTAAATGATGACCAGAGCCTTCGGGTAGATCTCGCCGGGCCGCCAAGTGGTCAGCATGCGGAAACACTCGCGCAGCATGAACGTGTTGAACTGGATAGTCCCCATGAACTTGGCGGGGTCGCGGTCGCCCACCAGGGTGTCGATCACCCAGGGGTTCCCGGCCTCGATCATGCGGAAGAAGATAGGGTAGTTGTCGGGATTCAGGCCTACCTTGTTCACCAGGTAGTGGGCAAGGGCAACCGAAGCGAAGACGCTGTAGCCTTCCTTGCTTTCAATAATGTCTTTGATGTAGCCCAAGGCAAGTTCGTCGATTTCATTTTCTGACCATAGGGTCCATTCTGCATCAGCCATGTGAGCCTCCACCTAACAGAGAAAGTCGCCATGTCCGCGATGAACATGGCGACCGAAATCCAATTCCAGAAATACGAATTCAGTCTAAGGAACTAGACTGACGCCTTCTCGGCGTCGGCCAGCGGCGCGGCGCTGCGAGGCTGAACGTCCTTGTCCAAGTTGGGCTCGAGGCGCAGCTGGACTTCGGGGATGACGTCGACAAGGTGCTTCTTCGAGTCGAAGAAGTTGTTCCGGATGTTGTGCGAGTGCACGGCCAGGTCTTCCATGTCTTCGTCCACGTTCTGACCTTCCAGGGTGGAAATCTTGTCGAGGATGTCGAGGATACTGCGGTTCAGCAGGTCGTCCTGTCCCTTCTCTTCGTTCAGGTGCTTGCCCAGGGCGTTCACGTCGGCCACCGACGGCGGATAGATCTTGTAGCCGTCGAGGGGGGAGTTGTACGTGGTCTGGAACACGCCCAGGATGATGCCCAGGGTCTTGGGGTAGATCTCGGCCTTGCGGTACTTCGTCAGGATGGCGAAGCAGGTCGAAACGATGAAGTAGTTCGGCTGGATGGAACTCATGAACAGGAAGGGGTCACGGGTTCCCAGCAGCGCGTCGATGACATGGTGGTTGCGGACGGTCAGGATGTTCAGGAACACCGGATAGTTGCCGTTGGTGATGCCTGTGAAGTTCAGGTAGCTGGCGTAGGTGATCGCCGCTTCGACGGCCTCGGTGGTCCGGCAGCCGAGGATGCCCTTGAGCATGCTGTACTCAATCTGCTGAACTTCGGAATCTGCCCAGTCCTGTTTCTTTTCGAAAAGCTCTTTCATAGCAATACTCCTCTCAATGTGTTAGTCAATGAACAGATTTCTGGGGGCAGTCTCTTTGGCGATGTAGTCCGACTTGACGAGCAGAACCTGGGGAATGACATCCTCCATCTTCTTGCGCTTGTCGAAGTAGAACGTCCGGATGTTGTTGGCCTGACGCGCCATCTGTTCCTTCTCGGGGTTGGTCGACGTGCCGGCCAGCGACCCCATGCGGTCGAGAATATCCAAGATACACCTGTTGTTGGGATCGTCTTGGCCCAACTCCTTGTTGAGATGCTTGCCCAGGTTGTTCACGTCGTTGATCGACACCGAGAAGATCTTGTAGCCGTCCTTGGGGGAGGCGTACGCGGCCTGGAGGATGCCCAGGACCACCGACAAGGTGACGGGGTAGATGCCGCCGGGGTGCCAGTTCGTCAGCAGCTTGAAGCCCGTGAAGGCCACGTAGCTGTTGGGCTGAATGGCGCTCAGGAGAAGGAAGGGATCCTTCTTTCCCACCATGGTGTCGATGACCCAGTGGTTCTCGACCTCAAGGAGCTTGAGGAACAGGGGATAGTTATCATTATTGAGACCTGACAAGCTCAGGAATCTCGCAAAGCTGATGGATCCTTCCACCGCTTCTTCCGTTCGCGAACCGAGCATGTTCTGGACGATGCCCAACTCGACTTGCATGATTGTCTCTTTTGACCAAGTCCTCTCTATGACTCGTTCGCTTTGCTTGTCCATAATGACCTCCGCATGGAAAAAAAAGGGATACCTTCCTAATTATGATCCTGCCCCGGCGGCTGTCAACACCGAAATCCTTCGGGTTGGAGCAAAATCCGAGCCGGTTCGTTTAAAATCCGAGAAAATCCTAATGAAAATCCTCAGGTCCCGTCCGGCGTGACGGCCCAGTGGAGGCGGGCCGACTTGGACCTCGGGTTGTCGTAGCGTTCCTGGGCCGAGGCCCGCAAGGGTTCCTCCGAGATGCTGATGTAGGTTCCAGCCAGTCTCCCCGCGCCGAAGGCCCGGCGCACGCGGTTCTCCTCGCCGGAATGGAAGGTGAGCACCGCCACCCGGGCGCCCGGCTTGAGGCAGCGCGGGAGGGCTTCGAGGAAGGCGTCGAGGGCTTCGAATTCGTGGTTGACCTCGATGCGCAGGGCCTGGAAGCACCGCTGCTGGGTCTTGCGGACCTCGGGGTCGGACAGGCCAAGCCCCGTCATCACCTGCCTTACCACGGCAGCGAAGTCGCCGGTCGTGCGCACCCGTCCCTGCCGGGCGGCGAGGGCCCGGGCCAGGTCCGCCGCGTGGGGTTCGTCGGCGTTCGTGGCCAGCATCTCTTCGATCGAGCGCCTGGTGAGGCCTTCGAGGAGGGCCCAGGCGGGCTTGCCCCATTGGGGGTTGAGACGAAGGTCGAGCGGGCCCTCTGCCTTGAAGGTGAAGCCGCGTTCGGGGTTGTCGAGCTGCATGGACGAGACCCCCAGGTCGGCCAAGACGAAGTCGAAGCGACCGGTGAGGGGTACCAGGCGCTCGATGCCCGAAAAGTTCTGGTGCCTGACCAGCAGACTATCGGCGGGGTGTCCGGCGGTCCGCAGTCTTGCCTCGGTCTTGGGCAGCTCGACCGAGTCGACGTCGGTGGCGGCCAGCAGACCTCCGGGCAGCACCCTTTCCCAGAGCGCGGCAGCGTGGCCGCCATAGCCTAGGGTGGCGTCGAGGCCGGTTTCGCCGGGGGACGGACGCAGCAGGGCAAGGATCTCATCGAGGCAGATGGGCCTGTGGGTGCCGGCAGGGGTCTGACCGCGCTGCCTCACCTTTTCGACGGCCTCAGCGTACTTTTCGGGCGACAGCTCCTTGTACTTCTGATCGAAGCGCCGGGGGTGGGTGCCCTTGTACCGTGGTCTACGCTGGTGGTCGCTCATGGGGAAGCAGAATACCCTGAAGCGGCCGGAATGTCGTCCATGGTCCTCCCTTGCCGGGGACCCTTCTGGACATTATTCTAGACCTTGACCGGGAGGTCTCCCGCCCTTGAAACAACCCCTTGCTGCGACCCCCGGACGTTCGGTGGACCGGTTCCCGGCCGTCCTGATCACAGGCGGCAGCGCCGGAATCGGCGGCCAGATCACCGTGCTGCTGGCCCGGGCCGGTTTCGACGTGCTGTTTGTGGGCAGGAACGCAGACCGGGGTCTGGCCCTCCAGGCACGGCTCACCGAGGGCGGTGACCGCGGGTACTTCCTGCGGGGAGACCTCTCAACACAGGAAGGGGTGATGCGGCTGGCAGGCGATGTCCGCGCGGCCCTGGCGGCCCGGAGCCATGGCGGCCTGGCCGGGCTTGTCAACAACCTGGGGGGCGTCTATTCGACGCGCCGCCTGACCCCAGACGGCGTCGAGGCCACCTTTGCCAGCAACTTCGTCCACCCCCTGCTGCTCACGTGCGCCCTGCTCCCCGAACTCGAGGCGGCGGGGGGGCGGGTGGTGCAGATGAGCACCGGCTACCACCACCTTGTACGCCTGCGGAATGCCGACCTCGAGGGGCGGCGCTGGGACTGCGGGATGAACGTCTACGGCCGCGCCAAACTGCTTTCAGTGCAGGCCGGCGAGGTGATCGGCCTGAGGTGGCTGCCCCGGGGCGTGGGCTGGCACTTTGCCGACCCCGGCATGGCCGAGACTCCCCTCACGAGGTCAATGGGACCCATCGACTTCCCGTGGTACGGCCGTTTCCTTGTCCCCGTGGTCAAACGGGTTCAGCGGCCCATTCCCCTTTCCTGGTGCGCCTCGAGCACCCTGCGGCTGCTAACCCGGGGGCTGCCGGCCCCCACGGGAGTGTACGTGCTCCCGGGACCCTTGGTGCTGCCCCGGGCCCTGGTGGGGTTCGACCGCAAGGCCGGCGCCGCGGGCCTTGAGTTCAGCTACCGGTGGCTGCGGCCCGAGTACCGCCCGCTGGTGACCAGCGCCACAGGGGCTTGAACCGCCCGGGCTGGGCCCAGCTCCGGGTGCCCGCCCCCCTCAGCCCTGTCAGGTAGGCGCCCACCTCGGGGCCGTTGAGGAAGGCCGCTACTCTGAGCGCGTCGGCTTCGGTGTCACAGGGTATATAGGCTTGAAGCGCCTGGTCGGCCTGCCACACAGCGCCGTCGCCGCGCGGTCCGTAGACTTTCGCGTCGAGGCTGCCCTTGCCGTACGCCGACCACACGACCTTGTACGGGGCAAAGGCGTAGGCACCCATTCCCAGCAGCGCCCACCAGCGTCCCTTGGTCAGCTGGGAACCCAGGAGCACCCCCTTGCGTGCCTTCAAGCGCTCCCTCCAGGGTTCCCACCACGCGGCCAATCCCGAAAGGCGGACCTGCTCCTCGTCCCAAATCCGTCCGTCACGGTCGTAGGGCACCAAGATCCACCGGTCGGCCTTGCCCGCCAGGGGATGAACGCACGCCGGGTCGACGCGGGGGGGCGGGGCAGTCACGTGGAAAGCCGCGTTGCAGCCGCCCGTGTTTAGGCCCTGCCTCGGCCGCTGCCAAGGCTCGAGGGTCAAACGCGGCGCCTCGGGCGCGGCGCCGGGCTGGAGCAAACGCCAGGGGCCCGCGAAGGTGTCGGTGACGGCCGGGTGGCGGTGCCACCCGGCAGGCGTCCCCGTAAAGTAGTCGAGGACGGGGGAGGCCGGTGCGGGCGCCCCCAGGGTGAACTCGGCCCAGCCGCACCGGGTGGAGACCCCGGGAAACGGCCGGTTGTCTGTCAGGTCGAACACGGCGTCGGGCCGCCACCGCCGCCACCGCTCCGGGGTGCCCTCGTTGTGGAACAGCGACAGCGGCAGGAAGAACCCGGCCCGGCCGCCGGGGGCCACGAGCGACTCGAACGCCCGCGCGGTGACCAGGGCCGCCAGGTCGAGGCGCGAGCGCCCTAGCAGCAGCTCCGACGGCCCTCCCACCAGGCCCAGGGCGGAAAACCATGGCCGGTACCGCTCCTGGTCCGCCGCGCCGAGGTCCGGGTAGTTGATCCACGGAGGGTTTCCGGCCACCAACTCGAAGCGCCTTGCTGGAGGACGGGTCACCACGTCGGTCTCAACAAGATTGGCGGGGGGAAACGGGAAGCCCCAGCGGCCGCGCCAGAGCTTGGCGAAGGCCTCGAGGAAGGCACCGTTCCTTTCGATGAGCGTGATCCGCCGCGCCAGGGCGGGGTCGAACGACCCTGCGCCGCCGGCCCAGGCTTCGGCCAGCGCCAGGGCAAAGACCCCCTCGCCGGCGGTGGGGTCGCAGAAAGACGCGCCCTCGGCCACCCTTGCGGGGGCACCAAGGCGCTCCAGGCCCCAGCGGGCCCAGGGTAGGGGGGTGAAGACCGCGCCGAGCCCCGGGTTCACCTCACGCAAGTCTGTTCTTGAGGTAGGCGATGGCCTCGAGCTGCTCATCGAGGGTGTTCTCAAGCTCAAGGCTCACCCATTGGGGAGGGAGGAACTCCCGGTAGCGGTCGAGGTAGTCGAAGTCAGCCAGGCTTGTGAAGTGGTGGTGGTCGGTGCGCCCGTTCCACGGGTTGGGGTCGCCCTCCCGGATGGCCGAAACGTGGCAGCACACGGCGGGAAACCGGCGCACCAAAGCCTCGAAGCCTTCGTAAGCCGGGTCGCGGGCCCGGCGGGCGGCCTCCCAGTGGCTGAAGTCGGGGCACACGCCGCCGCAGCCGGCCAGCTGGTCGGCCTCGGGGAGGGCGTCGGCGTTCTCGAGAGAGATGGCCTTCAGCCATCGGGAGCTCTCGGGCACGTAGGCCGTCCCGCTGCCCGACGGGTGGACGTTGAACACCTCGGTGCCGAAGCGGTAGGTCAGGTAGCCGATTTCGGCGTCTGTACAGTCGGAGCGAAGGTGCACGTGGGGGACCTTGAGCCCGTCGATCCGTTCGAGCTTTTCGTACAGCGCCTGCCTTTCGTGGGGCTTGAGCGTGGTCGGAAACAGCGCGATCGTTCTGACGTCGCTTTGGCGCAGGGCCTCGAGGAAGGGTTCCATGCGGTCGCGGCGCGTCGAGGTGAGCGACGGGAGCAGGGTCATCCTAGGTGAAGGCCTTCCGGGCGGTTTCCGCGGCCGCCGTGTTCTTGGCGCTCAGCTGGGTGGCCGAGTCTACCGACGAGCGGATGCCGGCCACCGAGTCCTCGATGGTCTGGAAGCTGGCGTCCAAGTTGCCCGAGGCCTCTTCCACCTCGCGCATCTGCCGGGCGATGTGCGCAGTTCCGGCCGACATCTCGTCGCTGCCGCCCTTGACCTCGCTGGCGATCCGTCCCAGTTCGCCCAGGGCCTCGAGCACCTGGCGGTTGCCCTGTTCCTGCTCCATGAGCGACTGGCGCACCGAGTCCAGCAGCTTGCCAAGGGTATCGATCTGATTTGCTATCTTGGCGAACGAATCTCCCGCGTCGGTGGACTGGCGCACGACGGTGGCGATGCCGTCGGTGGCTGCTTTCAGCTCGGTCTTAATGCTCTTGGACTGGGCGCCTGCCAGGTCGGCAAGCTTGCGGATCTCGTCGGCGACCACGGCGAACCCGCGGCCGGCGTCGCCCGCGTGGGCGGCCTCGATGGCGGCGTTCATGGCCAGTAGGCTGGTCTGACTGGCGATGCTGGCGATCATCTTGTTGGCGTTGCCCAGGGCCTCCGACTGGTGGGCGACGGCCTCGGCCGTCTTCTTGACCTGGTCGACCCGGGTGCGGCCCTCGCCGGCGGCGTTTTCCAGCTGGACAAACTGTTCCGACATGGTCTCGGTGTTCTTGCCGATGGAAGCCACGTTGCCCACCATCTGCTCAACGGCGGCCGAAGACTGCTGGACGCTCTGGCCCTGCCTGTCGACCAGCGACAGGAAACTCTGGACGTTGGTGGTGATCTCGTGGATGCCCGAACTTGTTTCTTGGATGCCCGAGGTCCGCTTCAGGGCGGCTTGCCGGACGTCGGCAAGGCTCGACGAGATGGCGTCGGCGGCCTGGCGGGTTTCGGCAAGCTGTCCGTCCAGCTGGGCGCCCAGGTCCTGGAGGAGTTCAACCTCCTTCTGGAAGATCCCGATGTTGCGCCCGTAGTTCTCGGCGATCTTGTTGAGGTTGTTCTTGAGCGCTTCGGCTTCCCGGGTCGAGAAGTTGGCGTTCAAGCGCGCCTCAACCTTGCCCGCAGCCAACTGCTCGGCGTGCTGCGACGCCTTGAGGACGGGCGCCAGCGCAAAGGCGAACGTCGACCAACCCAAAAAGGCGGCGACGAGGACCGCGAGCCCGACCAAGGCGGTGACCATCCACACAAGACTCTTGAGAGACTCGTTGTCGGGAATAGCGGTGACGACCCCGTTGAGCACGGCCAGAACGACCGAGCCGAGGGCAAGCAGCAATACAATCGAGGGAACGACGAACCACGCCACCCTGGTCTTGAGAGAAACCTTCATGAGAGCCTCCATCCGCCATTGTAAGGAAACTCTCGTCCAAAAACAACGGCGTTGTGAGGCGCCGTCGTTCTTGGCTGCTCGGGCAGGTTCAAGCCTGGGCGGGGATGCGGCCGTAGTAGGCGTCGAGGTAGATCTGTTTCAGCTCGGCGACCAGGGGGAAGCGCGGGTTGGCCCCCGTGCACTGGTCGTCGAAGGCCTTCACGGCCAGTTCGTCCACCGCTGCCAGGAAGTCCGCCTCGGGCACTCCCCACGCCTGTATGGACTTGGGGATGTTCAGCTTCTCCTTGAGCTCCTCGACCTTGGCCACGAGTCTGTCGACCTTGTCGTCCATGGTCTTCCCGCCCAGGAGCAGGTGGTCGGCCACGCGGCTGTAGCGCGCCTTGGCCTCGGGGTGGGTGTACTGGCTGAACACGGCCTGCTTGGCGGGTACGTCGGTGGCGTTGAACCGGATCACCTGGCTGATGAGCAGCGCGTTGGCCACCCCGTGGGGGATGTGGAACTCGCCGCCCAGCTTGTGCGCCAGGCTGTGGCAGATGCCCAGAAAGGCGTTGGCGAAGGCCATGCCCGCCATGCTCGAGGCGTTGTGCACCTTGGCCCTGGCCTTGGGGTCGTCCGCGCCCTTTTCGTAGGCGTCGGGAAGGTATTTGAAGATCAGCCGGATCGCTTCAAGAGCCAGGGCGTTGGTGAACTCGGTGCTCAAGACCGAGGCCATGGCCTCGAGGCTGTGGACCAGGGCGTCGATGCCGCCCGCGGCGGTCAGGCCCCGGGGCATGTGGAGGGTAAGCTCGGGGTCGATGATGGCCACGTTGGGGGTCAGTTCGTAGTCGGCCAGGGGGTACTTGTTCCCCGTCTTCTCGTCGGTGACCACGGCGAAGGGCGTGACTTCGGAGCCCGTCCCCGAGGTGGTGGGGATGGCGACGAACAGGGCCTTCACCCCCAGTTTCGGGAACTTGTAGATGCGCTTCTTGATGTCCATGAAGCGCAGCGCCAGGTCTTCGAACTTCACCTCGGGGTGTTCGTAGAGCACCCACAGCAGCTTGGCCGCGTCCATGGGCGACCCGCCGCCCAGGGCGATAATCGTGTCGGGGGCGTAGGCCTTCATCCTTTCGGCTCCCTTGAGCACGGTGCCCAGGGTGGGGTCGGGCTCGACCTCGGCGAAGATCTGGAAGTCGATGCCCAGGGCCTCGAGCTGGCTGGTCACCTTGTCGGTGAAGCCCATGTCGGCCAGAACCTTGTCGGTCACCAAGAAGACCTTCTTCCTGCCGTCGGCAAGCTCCCTGAGGGCCGGGCCGAGGCAACCGAACTTGTGGTAGACCCTGGGGGGAAGGTTGAACCACAGCATGTTTTCGCGGCGTTCGGCAATGGTCTTGACGTTCAGCAGGTGCTTCACGCCCACGTTTTCACTCACGCTGTTGCCTCCCCAGGAACCGCAGCCCAGGGTGAGCGACGGTTCGAGCTTGAAGTTGTAGATGTCGCCGATGGCGCCCTGGCTGGAGGGCATGTTCACCAGCACCCGGGCCGTGCGGACTACGGACCCGAAGCGCCGGATTCTGTCGGTGTTGAGCGGGTCGGTGTACAACACCGAGGTGTGACCAAGTCCGCCGAACTCGACAAGGCGCCGGGCCAGCTCGACCGCGGCCTCAAAGTCCTTGGCCTTGTAGAGGCCCAGCACGGGACTCAGCTTCTCGAAGGCGAAGGGTTCATCGCCGGCGACGCGCTCGGCCTCGCCCACAAGCACCTTCACGTTCGCCGGCGCGTCGATGCCCGCCAGCTTGGCGATCTGGCCCGCGCTTTGGCCCACGATGGCGCCGTTGAGCTTCCCGTCCTTGAGCAGCACCCCGGCCAGCTTGTCGCGGTCCTTTCCCGTCACGATGAGGGCTCCCCGGGCGGCGAACTCTTCCTTGACGGCTTTGTAGCGCGCTTCGACGACCACCACGGCCTGCTCACTGGCGCAGATGACGCCGTTGTCAAAGGTCTTGGACAGCAGGATGGAGTTGACGGCGGTCACCACGTCGGCGGTCTCGTCGATGACGGCGGGGGTGTTGCCCGCGCCCACGCCGATGGCCGGGTTGCCCGAGCTGTAGGCGGCCTTGACCATGCCGGGGCCTCCGGTGGCCAGAATGAGGCTGATGTCCTTGTGGCGCATGAGGATGTTGGTCAGCTCCACCTGAGGTTCGCTGACCCACGCGATGATGTTTTCGGGCGCTCCAGCGGCCACGGCCGCGTCGCGGACGATCTTGGCGGCCTCGGCGGTGCAGCCCTTCGCCCGGGGGTGGGGAGCAAAGATGATGGCGTTTCGGGTCTTGAGGGCCAGCAGGGCCTTGAAAATGGCTGTCGAAGTCGGGTTGGTGGTGGGGATGACCCCGGCCACGATGCCCAGGGGTTCGGCGATCTTGGTGATGCCTTGGGCCTCGTCGCGTTCGAGGACCCCGCAGGTCTTCTCGTCGCGGTACTTGTTGTAGATAAACTCGCTGGCGAAGTGGTTCTTGATGACCTTGTCTTCGACGATGCCCATCCGGGTCTCGGCCACGGCCTTCTGCGCAAGGGGGATGCGGTTCCGGTTCGCGGCCAGGGCGGCCTGGCGGAAGATCTCGTCGACCTTGTCCTGGGGGAACTTCGCGTAGACGGCCTGGTCCGCCTTCACCTTCGCGATGAGGGCCTCGAGTTCTTCGGCGGTCCGGGCCCCTTCTTCGAGAGCCGGATAGGGATTCTTGGCGGCGTTCATTGTTAAGCTCCTTTCTTATAGATATAAAAGAATCTATAAAAATAGTCAACTATGACATGATAGATTCCCGGGGCGATCGGGCACGATTTTTGACTTGCGAGCCAACGTGGCCTAAGCTTGAGGAAGGGGAGTTGCCCCTGAGTCAAGGAGGCCTTGTGAAGCACTGGCTTGCTCTCGCTTCGGTAGCCTTGGTGGCGGGTGGCCCGGTGGTTCTCGCCGCCCAAGCGGCCGTCCCGTTCCCCATCCCAATCACCCTCAGTGTCGCCGACCAGCCCAAATACCGGGACTTCGCCGAGGGCAAGGACTTCAAGAAGGCCTTTTCGTACAGGTCGTCTGACTTTGACTCGTCGCCGGTGCTCGAAACGGTGCTGATTCGCCGGGCGCTCGTCCTTGGCGGGCTAAGGCCCAACTTCGTCTTTGTGGACATCCCGAACACGGAACGCGAAAGGACACTGGTCCGCGACGGCGAGGTGGTGGTCGCGGGCACCTCACAATGGGATTTCTTTTGCGACGAGAACGCGGCCGTCCTCTACAAGTCGGCGGTCATCATCCCCGACGGAGCCTTCGAAAAGGGCCTGTACACCACCAAGGAGAAGGCCGCGACGCTTCGGGTCCGGTCGGTGGGCGATCTCGCGGCCCTTACCGTCTGTTCATCCTCCAACTGGAGGGTCGACTGGAAGACCCTCAGCGCCCTGGGGTTCCGCTCCCTGGAAAACGTCGCGAGCATCCCAAGCATGTTCAAAATGGTGCACTCGGACCGCGGCGATGTGACGGTCCAGAGCTTCTCGGGGAACCCCGACCTTTCTGTGACTTCGGAGGGAATCACGCTCTACCCCGTCCCAGGCGTGAAACTGTTGCTGCAGGGCACCCGGCACTTCGTTGTTAGCAAGCGCCATCCCAGCGGCAAGCTCGTCTTCGACGCGCTGCAGAAGGGGTTGGCCGTCATGGCCAAGGAGGGCGAAATCCGCAGGGCTCTTGTCGAATCGGGGTTCTTCAATGCGGCGGTCCGGAACTGGAAGGCGCTCGCCGTTCAAAAGCCGTGACGCACCTTGGGCTCTGCCCTCACCACACTCCCGGGTCGGGCGCGTCGGTCTCCCGCGACTCCATCACCCTCTGTGACTGCTCCTCGTTGCCGTGGCTGAGCTTGCGCGCCATGAGTTTGGCCAGGAAAAGGCCGTACTGCGGGTAGAGTCTCAGGGTGCCCACAAAGGACCGGCGGCTGATCTTCACAAGCCGGCCCGGGGTTTCGCAAATCACTGAAGCCGTACGCATGTTGTTCATCAGGAAGGACATCTCGCCCATGAACACGTCGGCGGGGGTGAGCCAGCCCACGGGTACATCGTCGTGATAGACGCCGAACTGGCCGCTCATGATGTAGAAGATGTGGTCACTGATCTCGCCCTGGCGGAAGATGACGTCGCCCTTCTTGGCGACCATGACCTGTTCTGCCTCGAACCCCCGGGGGGTGCGCCTCTCGACGACGGCGTCGTGGGACAGCTGGAGGAGGGCCACGTTGCCCTTGCGGTTGTACGAGACCTTGCCGCCCAGGCTCCGGGCGACCCGGATGCCCCGGCCCGACAGCTCGTCGACCTGGTGGCTGCGCATGCGCTCCCGGTAGGCCTCGACGTCGAATCCCGACCCCTGGTCTCGGATGAAGAACTTCGTCCCCGTGGGCTGAATTTCCCACTCGAGGGTGACCTTCTTGTCGTTGAGCAGGGGGTCGATGTCGAGCTTGGCGCGGATGAGCTCGGGCATGCTGCCGCCCTGGGCGAGGAACTCGGCCTTCTCTTCGGAGCCGATGCCGCAGTGGCCGTGCTCGATGCCGTTCTGGATGAGCTCGGAGAGGGCGATTTGGAGGTCGCGCTTGCGGGCCGCCGGAAGGTAGCCTCTCTGGACCAGGCCCTGGGCCGCCAGGCCGGCGTAAACGGGCACCACCGAAGGGTCGTTGTCGATGTTGAAGGAACCCGTCACGCGGGCGCCGTCCTTGGGCCCCAGCTGCAAGTGGACCATGATCTGCCGGTTGGCGTCGAGGATGTTCAGGTGCTTGAGGAGGTTCTCGGCCAGCGCCCCCACGGGAAGCACTGTAAGCACGTTGATGGACTTGAGCCTGTCGCTGACCTCCACCTCGCTGGCCGCGGCGGGGTCGAAGAACGCGACGATGCCGAAGTTGTGCATCCAGGAATCGCTCTGCAGGCTTTCGAGCAGGGGCAAGGGGTCGAGGTTGGAGTCGGTGGCGTTCCACAGGACGATCTCGGGGAGGTCAAACGAAAGGATCTCGAGGGCCTCTTCGCTCGACCGGGCCGACGTGAGCACGAAGGTCTGGCCGCCGTCGGGGGCCAGAGCCCTTTCCACAAGAGACTGAATTTCAGGTTGAGAGTTCAACACCGCGACAAGACTCATGAGTTCCCCCGGCACGGCTCGGGCCCGTTGCCTTTTCTTCGAATATCGTTAGAATGCTGGCGGAATTGGAGGTTTATGAAGACCCAACTCATCACTGCCGAGCACGTCAAGGACGCCGCCACCCTCCTCAAACGAGGGGGATTGGTCGTGTTCCCCACCGAGACAGTGTACGGCCTGGGCGCCAGCGCGTTCAACCCTGTCGCCTGCGCCCGCGTGTTCACCGCCAAGGGCCGTCCTTCCGACAATCCGCTGATTGTACACGTTTCCAACGAAGCCCAGCTTGCCGACGTGGCGGGCGAGCTTCCTGTGCAGGCACGCCTCCTCAAGGAGGCGTTCTGGCCCGGGCCGCTCTCGCTCATCGTCCCCAAGAACCCCAACCTGCCCGATATTGTCACCGCCGGACTGCCCACCGTGGCCGTCCGCTGGCCCCGCTGCCCCCTCACCCTTGAGTTCCTCGAGGCCTGCGGGGTGGCCGTCGCCGCCCCCTCGGCCAACGTGAGCGGGGCCCCCAGTCCGACCACCTTCGAGATGGCCAAGAGCGCCATGCTGGGCCGCGTCGAGGGCATTTTGGCAGGCGAGGACTGCGAGGTGGGCCTCGAGTCGACGATCGTGGGGTTCATCGACGGGCGGGCCAAGGTCCTCCGTCCCGGCGGCATCACCGCTGAAGCCATCGCGGCGGTCCTTGGCTGTGCCCCGGCCGAACTGGCCTACGCCGTTCCCCACGAGGGACGGCCCCTGTCACCGGGGACGAGGTACACCCACTACAAGCCCGACGCCGAGGTGAGGCTGTTCGGGTCGCCCGCCGAGCTGCCCGCCCTGGTCCTTGAGGACCAGAAAGTAGGCGTGTTGACCGTAGACGAGCTTCCGGTCGTCCCCGAGGCCTGGACTGTGCTCAAGTTCGCCGACTGGGAGTCCTACGGGCACAGCCTGTACGCGTCGTTCTTCGAGCTCGACCGCGTGGGCTGCACGGTCATCCTGGCCCAGCTTCCTGCAGCCCAGGGCCTGGGTACGGCCATCGCCAACCGCCTGAACAAGGCAGCCGGAAGCTAGCCCTTCAACGCCTCCGGCCGCGTCCCGCCGACTTGATGATGGGGTCGAAGTACTTCTCGATGTCCACCTTCTTTTGGAACCACTCGACAAGCTTGCGGTACACGGGGAACGAGGCCGCCATCGAGCCCAAGACGATGACGACAAGGGCGATCAAGTTGACCGGCGGGGGTGCGAACGGTGCCACCCAGAGGGCGTAGGGGATCAGAAGCAGCAGCGCTCCGACCATGACGAGGACGATGTTGATGGCCGTGGCCACGACAAAGAACACGAGGGTGTTCAGCTTCTTGTTCACGGGAGTCTCCTTGATTCCAGAACGATGAAGGTTCCCATCCGGCCGCAGGTGCCCTGCCTCCGGTGGCTGAAAAACAAATCAGAGTCGCGCAGGGTGTCCCAGCGGCTGCGTGTCACCTCGGTTGCGCCGAAGGCCGCCAACCGGCGCGCGGCGGCACCGGCGAGGTCAAACTTCCAATGGCCGGGTCCGTCTTCGGCGAAGTCGGCTTCATGCGCCGGGTCCGCCGCCAGGTAAGCTTGCCGCAGCTCGGGTCCTACCTGGTAGCTGTCGGGCCCAATGCTGGGTCCAATCCACACAAGCAGTTCGCCGGCTGGCCTTTCCATCGCGGTCAGGCCCGCTTCCAGAACCCCGGCCAGCAGCCCCCTCCAGCCCGCGTGAAACGCGCCCACTACAGTTCCCGCGCGGTCGCAGGCCACCACGGGGAGGCAGTCGGCCGTGAGGACGACCAGGGGACGGCCGGGTTCGGCGGTGACGGCGCCGTCGGCCCGGGGGGGCGGCGCGGGCCGGGCTCCCGGTTCGGGCCTGGCGATCGCGGTGCCGTGCACTTGGTCAAGCCAGAAGGGCTCCTTCGTCCAGCCGCGGGAACCGGAGACCAGCTCACGGTTTCGGGCCACCGACCGCGGGTCGTCGCCCACGTGGACACCCAGGTTGAGGCTCGAATAGGGTCCCGAGGACGAGCCGCCCGTGCACACGGTGGTGAAGGCCTGAACCTCGGCCGGGGCGTCCCAGTCGGCGGCCAGGACGGTCACGGTTTGGCGCCCGCGGCGAAGGCTGCCACGGCGGCCAAAGCGGCGGGTGGGACCAGGGCCTCCACCTCGATGGCGGTTTCGGTGTAGCGCTCGGCCAGCACTTGAGCGTTCTTGTAAAGATAGCCGACCAAGTCGCCCCGGTTCAAGGGCAGATGGTACAGCCGGGGGGCGTGCAGCTTCTTGACCATGGCCGCTAAGGCGACTTTGAGGGCGTCGAGGCCGGTGCCCCGATGGAGCGAGACGAACAGCGCCTCGGGGTACTGGATCTCCAGGCCCCGCCTGAGCACGTCGTCGGCCAGCGCGTCCATCTTGTTGAACACGAGCACCTGGGGCTTGGTGCCGGCACCAAGCGTTCCCAGCACCTCGACCGTGGTTTGGCGGTGGCTGTCCCAGTCGGCGTGCGAGGCGTCGACTACATGGATGAGGAAGTCGGCGTGGACCGCCTCTTCGAGGGTGGAACGGAAGGCGTCGACCAGGTGGTGGGGGAGCTTGCTGATGAAGCCGACCGTGTCGGTGAGCAGCACCTCGACGCCGCCGCCCAGGGGCGCCCGGCGGGTGGTGGGGTCGAGGGTGGCGAACAGCTTGTCCTCTTGGAGCACCCCCGCGTCGGTGAGGACGTTGAGCAGGGTGGACTTGCCCGCGTTGGTGTACCCTACGATGGACACCGTGGGGAGGCTGGCGCGTTCGCGCCTTTGCCGGGTGCGGTCCCGATGCTTGCGCACCACCTCCAACTCGTCCTTGAGCTTGTCGATCTTGTCGCGGATGATCTGCCTATCGACCTCGAGCTGCATTTCGCCGCCGCCCCGGTTGCCCCGGGCCCCGCCGCGCTGCCGCGACAAGTGGGTGTAGCTGCGGGCGAGCCGGGGCAGGCTGTACTGCATGCGCGCCAGCGCCACCTGAAGCACGGCCTCGCGGGTGAAGGCTCGCTCGGAGAAGATCTCGAGGATGACCTCCTGCCTGTCGATCACCGTCAGGCCCGTGTCGGACTCCCAGTTGCGCTGCTGCGAGGGGGAAAGCTCGTCGTCAAACACGACAACGTCGGCCTCGAGGTCGACGGCCCGGGCGGCGATCTCCTCGGCCTTGCCGGTGCCCACCAGCAGGCGGGGGTGGTTTTCGCGCAGCTTGACGACCATGGCGTCAACTGTCTGCATGCCCAAGGTCTTGACCAACCCCTTGAGCTCGTCGAGGTGGTTCATCGCCTCGGCGTCAGTCTGTCCCTGCTGCTGAAGAGTGATCAGCAGGGCCTTGAGGGGTTCATCCATGGGGAGGAGTATGCGGTCTGTTGCCTCGGGCGGTCAATTGGGCCTTTCCAATCTGAACACGCCGACCACAGTGCCCAGGCGGTCAGAGAGCTCCCGCTGGCGCAAGCTGTCTTCGAGTACCCCCGAAGCCGCCAGGATCAGTCCATCGGCCTCGGCCAGAACGACGGCGATTCCCTCCCCGAGGGCGAGGGCCGAGGCCTGTATCTTGTCCATCTCGCGGGCAACCGAGCGGCTGTCTGCGACCATGCGCGCCGACCCGTCGCGGACCTCCTGGGTGGCGCCGCCCGCCCGGACAGTGGCCTGCAAGATGTCGCGGGTGCCCGCCTCCTGTTCGGCCATGGCTTCGCGGATGACCGACTGGTAGCGGCCCAGCGACCCGACGTGGGCCAGGATGGCCTCAAAGGCTCGGCCCGACTCGACAGAATCGTTGGAGACCTCGGCGATGAGGCTGCGGGTCGTCCCTATCTCGCGGGCGATGCCGGCCGACTGTTCGGCCGACGATTCGGAGAGCTTGCGAATTTCGTCGGCCACCACCGAGAAGCCTCGGCCGGCGTCGCCCGCGTGGGCCGCCTCGATGGCGGCGTTCATCGAGAGCAGCTTGGTCTGCGACGCGATGCTCTGAATGGCCTCGTTGGCCTCTTCGAGCTTGTACGACTGGTCGGCGATGGTCTGGATCTTTGCGATCATGGCGAACAGCCTGTCTCGTCCCTGGTCCGAAGTGTCCTTCAGTTCGCCGAACGCTGCGCCCAGCCTTTCGGTGGTCTGGGCAATGGACGAGGTGTTCGAGGCGATCTGCTCGAGGGCCGCCGAGGTCTGGGTCACGCTGGCGGCCTGCTCGCCCACCTGCCTGTCCAGGCGCTCGATGGTCCCCAGGATGGTGGCCACGGAGGCCGTCGCGCCGCTCACCCCGGCGCTTTGCTCGGCGGCCAGGTTCCTGCCCCCGTCGGCGGCCTTGCCGATGCGGCCGCCGGCTTCGGTGAGCGCCTGGGCCCGCTGTTCCAGAGCCCGGGCCGACGCGCCGATGTCCTGGCCGGCCAGGCTTATGGTGTGGATATGCCCGGTCAAGCTGTGGCCCAAGGCGTCCAGGGCCCGGCCCAGGTCACCCACCTCGTCCTTTCGCCCCACGACCTTGCCGTCAAACCTGACGCCGAGATTGCCTGCGGCGAGCTGGCCCGAAAGCCGGGCCGCCAGCCTCAAGGGCCGCACGATCGATCGCGTGAGAAGACCGGCCAGCAGCAGCGAGACGGCGAGGCCCACCAAGGTCAGCAGCGCCTCGGTCGCGACGGCACCGCCGACGGCGGTCTGGCCCGCAGCCAGCGAATCATCCACCTGCTTCTGGTTGAACGCGACGAAGGCCTGCATCTGGTCGTCGAGGTCCTTGACCACGGCCGCGCCTTCGGCAAGGGTGCCGACAGCGTCGGCAAACCGACCGTCACCCGCCACGAAGAACACTTCGTTGAGCAGGTTCTTGAACGGGGCGTACTTGTCGAGCAACGCCTTGTACTGGGACTGCTCGGCCTCGCCGGTCTGCGTGTCCGAATATGCGCGCAAATTGGTGTCGAAGTCTGCCCTGAGCAGGGCAAGCTGCTGTTGAAACTCCTGGGTCTTCTCAACTTTGCCGGCCAGCAGGTAGGCGTGGGCCACCACTTCCATCTTCGTGAAGCCCTGGCTCAGCGGGACCAGCAAGGCCAGGGCCTTGGTGCTGGCCGTGAGCGGCCCCGCCTGGAGGGTCGCAAGCTTTTCGAGCCCCCAGTACCCGGCGCCGCCGACCGCGACCAGGGTGAGCGTCATGAGTGAGAAGGCGAGTAGAAGCTTGCGTCCGATGGTCATGGTGATTCCTCGGACCGAAGTGTAGGAGAGAATCCAAGTAATTACCATACGGTAGGAAAGAAATCTGCGGACCAACTTCGGTCTCCCTTGACTAAACCCGTGTCCCGAACTATTGTATGTACAAGCATGTCGCAACCCAAGACCGAGCATCTGCTCCAAGGCTGTTTGTACTTCACCACCGCCAAATTGGGCCGTGTTCTGACCCGGTGGGCCGAGGAGGCGTTCTCGGACCTCGGGCTGGCACCCAACTACGCCTTTGCCGTTATGCTCGTCAACGAGAGGCCCGGGATCACGCAGACCGACCTGGCCGCCATCCTCCACCTGACGCCATCGACCCTGACCCGGTTCATCGACAAGCTGTCGGCGAAGGGTTGGATGACGCGCACCCAGGACGGCCGCCACACCCTGCTCAACCCCACGCCCAAGAGCCAGGCAAACCAGCCCAAACTGGCCGAGGGCTGGAGCCAGTTTTGGAAGCGCTACACCAACGTGCTTGGCATCGACGAGGGAAACGGCCTTGCTGCCTCGATCCACAAGGCTGGCCAAGTGCTTGAGGCGTCCGAAGACCCGAACTGATTTTATTTGAAGCATATGTTGTATGCACATACAAACGTAGAGGAGGAGTCATCATGAACATTTCTATTCTAGGGACCGGCCAAGTGGGTCAGGTCCTCGCCGACAAGTTGGTTGCCGTTGGCCACCAGGTCGTCATCGGCACCAGGGATCCCCAAGCCACCCTGGCCCGGACCGAAAAGGACCATTTCGGCAACGCACCTTACGCCGTCTGGGCCCAAAGCCACCCGCAGATCAAGCTGGTCTCGCTGGCTGAGGCCGCCCAGTTTGGCACATTCGTGCTCAACGCCACGGCGGGCTCGGGGTCGCTCGAATCGCTCAAGGCCGCAGGCGAGGATAATCTGGCGGGCAAGGTCCTGATCGACATCGCCAACCCCCTCGACTTCTCGAAAGGCATGCCCCCTTCGCTGTTTGTCAGCAACACCGACTCCCTGGGCGAACAGATCCAGCGGGCGTTCCCCAGGACCAAGGTTGTGAAGACCCTCAACATTGTTTCGGTGGTCGTCATGGTCAACCCCGACGCCGTGAAGTCGGGTCAACCCAGCATGTTTGTGAGCGGAAACGACGCCGAAGCCAAGGCCCAGGTGACCACGTTCCTCCAAAACGATCTCGGATGGAAGGACGTTATCGACCTGGGCGACATCACCACCGCCAGGGGAACCGAGATGCTGCTGCCGATCTGGCTTCGCACTTGGAACTTCACCCAGTCGCCGTTTTTCGGCTTCAAGGTGATGCGCTAGCCAACTTCTGCTTGACGCCCGCCGGGGTTGGCCCTATAGTCACTCCTATGGTAGTGAATAGCGAGGCCTTCCTCGAACTTTTTGCCCGGCTAGGCGTCTCGGAGTACGAGGGCAAGGTGTACGCCTCGCTGGTCGCGGCCAACCCGGCCACGGCCTACGAGGCCGCCAAGGAAGCGGGGGTGCCCACCAGCAAGGTCTACGAGGTGCTCGAACGCCTCGAGGCCCGGGGCATGGTCCGCAGCCTCGACGAGGCCGGACGAAAGCGCTACCTGCCCCAACCGCCCGAGGACTTCATCGAGTCCACCCGCCGCCGGCTGGGCGATACCCTCGACTCCCTCAAGACCGACCTTTCCCGCCTGGGCGGACCGCGAGACCAGGCCATCGTGTGGAGCGTTTCCGACGCGGCGGCGCTGCTGGACAAGGCGTGCCGCATGGTCAGCGAGGCCGGCGCGTCGGTGCTCGTGTCGGCGTGGAACCCCGAGGCCCGCGTCCTGGCACCCCTGCTGGGCGCGGCCCGGGAGCGCGGGGTGAAGACGGCCCTCGTCCATTTTGGTCCGGGGGAGCTGGGAGTGGGCGGCGTGTTCCGCCATCCCATTGAAGACACCATCTACGGCGAGAAGGGCGGGCGCGGGCTGACCGTCGTGGCTGACGGCCGCGAGGCGCTGATGGGCACCCTCAGCGACGCCCTGGGCGAACCCCGGGTGGTGGAGGGGGCCTGGAGCCTCAACCGCGCCTTCGTCACCCTGGCCGAGGACTACGTGAAGCACGACATCTACATCATGAAGATTGTCGAGAGGTTCGACCCCCAGTTGCAGTCGAGGTTCGGCCCGGGGTACGAGAAGCTGAGGGACGTTTGGAACGACGAGGAGGAACGCGATGAGTGACCCGGTAATCTGGATCGATGGACAATGGAGGACCAAGGCGACAGCGACCGTGTCGGTGTACGACCACGGCCTGCTGTACGGCGACGGCATCTTTGAGGGGATGCGGATCTACTCGGGCCGGGTGTTCAGGCTCGAAGACCACCTGCAGCGCTTGGAAGACAGCGCCCGGGCCCTTCTCCTCGTGCTGCCCTACAGCCGCGCCGAGCTGACGGCCATGCTGGCCGAGGCCATCGCTCGGTCAGGGCGCCGGGAGGGCTACATCCGTCTCGTGGTGACCCGGGGCGTGGGCACGCTGGGACTCGACCCCAACCGGTGCCCCCGGCCCACGGTCTTCGCCATCGTCGACGGCATCCAGCTGTACCCGGCCGAGCTTTACGAAACGGGAATCCCCATCGTGACCGCCAGCACCCGCCGCACCCCGCGTTCCAGCGCCGAGGCCAGAGTGAAGTCGCTGAACTACCTCAACAACATCCTGGCCAAGATCGAGGCCCAGCGCGCCGGGTGCCTCGAGGCCCTCATGCTCAACACCGAGGGGTTGGTGGTCGAATGCACCGCCGACAACGTGTTCCTGGTCAGCCACGGCGTGCTCAAGACCCCCTCTGCCGTCCACGGCGCCCTCGAGGGCATCACCCGCAAGACCGTGCTGGAACTGGCCGCCGGGCTCGCCATCCCCACCCAGGAGACGGCGCTGGCGCTGTTCGACTTCTACACCGCCGACGAGGCGTTCATGACGGGCAGCGGCGCCGAGGTCATGCCCATCACCAGCCTCGACGGCAGGGTGATCGGCAATGGCAAGCCCGGACCTGTGACCCTTCGTCTGCTGAAGAGCTTCAAGGCGGAAACGGGAGCATCAGGCTAGCAGGATCTTGCCGACGGCTTCGAGGATGCTCGACTTCTCGAGGTCGCGCACCCGCCGGCGTTCGGCGTGGAGGTGGTCGATCAAGGCCTTCTTCACCTCGGAAGTCAGCTCCGAGAACTCCTTGCCCTTGCCTTGGAAGTCGGGGTGGGCCGCCCAGAAACCGGCGACCCACTGGCCCATCTTCTCGTCCAACGCGGCGGTGCGCTCGATGAGGTGGCCCTTTTCCCGGCCCTTGTCGTCAAAGAAGATGTAGATCGGGATGTGCACGTCGCCGTCGGGGTGGGGGTAGAGGGCCCCGACGTCGACGTTGTCGGGGTTCTTGGGGACGATGTGGAGCCGCAGCTTGCCCGTTTCGGCCTCGATCTTGGCGAAGAGCGGCAGGTTGGCGACCACGTCGCCGCACCAGTCGTGGGCCAGGACCAGAACGTCGGTCACGCCGGGCAAACCCTGCAGAAAGGCGAGGTCCGAAGCGGTGAGGGTGTAGGCCTTGTAGTTGGCCTCGATCTCGGGGCGGTTCACCGCCATCGAATCAACGAACTGGGCCCAGGTCTGGGCCGAGCGGAACGCCTTGTCTTTTCGGTCTGGTGAAAGTTTCATTGTCACAAAATACAAAGGGCCGCGGGTCTGGACCAAGCCTCCTCATCGAAAACTAACGAGAACCCGACGGATTGCTCATGTTACGGGAACATTATCCCAATCCAAGGAGTTCCCATGAAGAAAGTCATCCTGTGCGCCGCCGCCGCTCTGGCGCTGGCGTCTATCCCCGCCTCGGCCCAGTCCAAGGCCCTTATCGACGCCGCCAAGGCCGAGGGTCAGCTGACCGTCATCGCCCTGCCCCATGACTGGGTCAACTACGGCGAGGCCATCGAGACCTTCAAGGCCAAGTACGGCCTGACCGTGAACGAGCTCAACCCCGACGGAGGCTCGGGCGACGAGATCGAAGCCATCAAGGCCAACAAGGACAACAAGGGTCCCCAGGCTCCCGACGTCATCGACGTGGGTCTGAGCTTTGGTCCTCAGGCCAAGGCCGACGGCCTTCTCATGAACTACAAGGTCTCCACCTGGTCCACCATCCCCAAGGACGTCAAGGATGCCGACGGCGCCTGGTACGGTGACTACTACGGAGCGCTGGCCTTCGAGTACAACAAGAGCATCGTCAAGAATCCCCCCAAGGATTGGTCCGACCTCCTCAAGCCCGAGTTCAAGGGCAAGGTCGCCCTCGCCGGCGACCCCCAGACCGCCAACCAGGCCATCATGGCCATCGTCGCCGCGGGCCTGGGCAACAAGGGCAGCCTCAAGGACGCCTCGGCCGGCCTCGCCTTCTTCGACAAGCTGAACAAGGCCGGGAACTTCGTCCCCCTCATCGCCGTCCCCGGCACCGTGGCCTCGGGCGAAACCCCCGTCACCATCCGCTGGGACTACAACGCCCTGGCCAACCGCGACAAGACCGCCGGCAACCCCGAGATCGGAGTGACCATTCCCGCCACCGGCGTCGTGGCCGGGGTGTACGTTCAGGCCATCAGCGCCTACGCTCCTCACCCCAACGCCGCCAAGCTGTGGATGGAGTTCCTGTACAGCGACGAAGGGCAGATCATCTGGCTCAAGGGCTACGGCCACCCCGTCCGCTTCGCCGACCTGGCCAAGCGCAAGGTGATCCCCGCCGACGTGGCTGCCAAGCTGCCCCCGGCGTCGGCCTACGAGAAGATCGTGTTCCCCAGCCTCGACGAGCAGACCGCGCTGAAGACCCAGATTGCGAATAACTGGGACTCCGTAGTCGGCGTCACCGTGGCCAAACAGTAAGTTGTTGCCGCTATCCCTACTGCGGAGGCTGCCGGCATCGCCCAGTCCTCGTCCGAAATCCTCACGTACAAAGAGTACGCTCCGGTTTCGGACTCGGCCTGGTCTCACCGGCAGCCTTCCTCGCGACGGGATATCGGCAACAACAAGCTCTAACGAATCGACAACGGGGTGCGGGTAGCTCGGACTGCCTGCACCCTTGTCGTCCTTTCATCCGTGTTGTTCTAGCGTTCATCCCGCGTTCATCCTGTCTCCCACGAGGAAAAGCCTTTGAGAATCCCCCCCTGGGTCGGTGTCGCTCCGTTTCTGGCGTTCGCCTTTCTCTTTCTAATACTGCCCTCGGGGGTGCTGCTTGTCGGTGCGTTCTTTGGCGGCGACGGGCACTTCACCCTGCAGAACCTGATCGACCTGGGACGTCCGCGCATCCTTTCGGCGTACGCCGTGACGGTGCAGCTGAGCGCCCTTACGGCGTTTCTAGGCGTGGTCCTGGGGTTCCTATTGGCGTGGTCGGTCACTATGGGCGGCCTCCCGGCAACGCTCAAGGGATTCCTGAGCACATTTTCGGGGGTGGCGTCCAACTTTGGGGGCGTACCCTTGGCGTTTGCCTTCATCGCCACCCTGGGCCGGGTCGGTCTGCTCACGGCGGTGCTCAAGACGTTTGGCATCGATATCTACGACCAGGGCTTCAGCCTCTACACCTTTCTGGGGCTCACGCTCGCGTACCTGTACTTCCAGCTCCCCCTGATGGTGCTGATCATCACGCCGTCGCTCGAGGGGATGAAGCGCGAATGGCGCGAAGCGTCGGTAAGCCTCGGGGGAGGGCGGTGGACCTACTGGTCGCGGGTGGCCCTGCCCGTGCTGACGCCCCCGCTGCTGGCGGCGTTTCTGCTGCTGTTCGGCAACGCCTTCGGCGCCTACGCTACGGCGTACGCGCTCACCGGCGGCGTCATCAACCTGGTCCCCATCCTTATTGGCGCGCAGATCCGGGGCGACGTGCTTCACAACCCCGGGCTGGGTTACGCCCTGGCGCTGGGCATGGTCGCCATCATGGCTGCATCCATCGTCGTCTACTCGTGGGCGCAGAAGCGTGCGTCTCAGTGGGGCCTGTAGTGAAACATACTCGAATCAGACTGGACGCTCTCTTGTTCTACATTCTGGGGGCGCTGTACTTTCTCGTGCCGCTGCTGGCGACCTTTCTGTTCTCGCTCAGGGGCAAAAAGGACGAGATCGGCTTCCAGGCGTACCTCAACGTCTTTGCCGACCCCAACTTCCTCAAGAGCTTCTCGTTCTCTCTTGAGATGGCGGTGCTGACCGTCGTCCTGGGTCTGGGACTCTTGGTGCCCACGGTGCTGTGGGTACACCTGCGTGCTCCCCGGTGGAAGGTGGCCCTCGACCTGTTCAGCCTGCTGCCCTTCGTGGTGCCGCCGGTCATCCTGGCCTTTGGCTACATCAAGCTGTACGGTCCGGCGCCCTTCGCCTGGTCGAGCAGCCCCCTTCTCTTGGCGGCGGGCTACGTGGTGCTTTGCTTCCCCTTCGTCTACAGGTCCCTCGACGGCGGCCTCAAGGCCATCGACCTCAAGCGGTTGTGGGAAGCGGGGGCCAGCCTGGGTGCAGGGCCGGTGCGCACGCTGTTTACGGTGGTGCTGCCCAATCTGCGCTCGGCCCTGCTCTCTGCGGTGTTCCTTACCTTTGCAACCGTGCTGGGCGAACTGACCCTGGCCGTTCTCCTGGCGTGGCCGGCGTTTGGACCCTACATGGCCCTGGTGGGCCGCGATCTTGCCTACGAGCCCGCCGCCCTTGCGGTGGTGAGCTTCGGCCTGACCTGGGCGTTTCTGGGTCTTATCCATCTTTTTTCCCGAGGCGACCATGGCGTATCTCGAACTCGCTAAACTGCGCAAGAGCTGGGGCGCCCACGTGGCCGTCGAAGGCTTCGATCTGTCGGTCAACGAGGGGGAGTTCGTCTCGTTCCTCGGGGGAAGCGGGTGCGGCAAGACCACGACGCTCCGCATGGTGGCCGGCTTCGAGACACCCGACACCGGGGCGATCGTCTTGGGGGGAGAGGACATCACCCGCAAGTCTCCTAGCCGTCGCAACATCGGCATGGTGTTCCAAAACTATGCGCTGTTCCCCAACCTGACTGTGGCGCAGAACGTGGCCTTCGGCCTCAAGGTGCGCCGGGCGCCCCGGGCCGAGGTGGCGCGCCGGGTGGACGAGCTGCTGGGCCTGGTCCATTTGGCCGACTTCGGGGGGCGCTACCCGCACAACCTGTCGGGCGGCCAGCAGCAGAGGGTGGCCCTGGCGCGGGCACTGGCGCCCCGGCCCCGGGTGCTGCTCCTCGACGAGCCGCTCTCGGCCCTTGACGCCAGCATCCGCCAGCACCTGCGCACCGAGATCCGCGCCTTGCAGAAGGCCCTGGGCATCACTACCGTCTACGTGACCCACGACCAGGAGGAGGCGCTGTCGCTGTCCGACCGCATCGTGGTCATGGACAAGGGCCGCATCGAGCAGGTGGGGACCCCCTCGCAGGTGTACCACGAGCCGGCCAGCGCGCACGTCGCAGGGTTTGTCGGGCATCTGGGCGTGCTTGAGGGGCTAGGTACCGCCGACGGGCGGTTCGCGGTGGCGGACCAGGTTGTTACCCCGCCGCGGCCGCTGACGCCCGGGGCGCCGTGCCGCTGGTCCCTGCGTCCCGAACGCCTCATCCTCGACCCCTCGGACCCTGCCCTCGAAACCCTCACCGGGCAGGTTCAGTCGGTGGCCTTCCTCGGGTCGGTGGTGCGAACCCAGGTGGCCATCGGCGACCAGATCCTCCCCGTCGACGCGTTTGTCGACCCCAAGACGCCGCAGCCCCGGGTCGGCGCGTCGGTGGTTGTAGGCTGGGACCGCCACTCGGGCTGGTTGAACTGACCAGAGCCCCTGGCGAAACAGCATTTGACAGAGTCTAATCTTTAGACGAAAGTTAAGGCACCGAGAGTATCGCGTCCACACGAGCCGAGGTCGCCTTGAAACCCTACGCCATCACCATTCTCGTTGTGGCCGCCGCCGCGTTCTCACTGGCGCTCTTCGAGGGGGCGGGCTGGCTGGTCAGGAAGCCGAGCCCCCGGAACCTTTGGTTTGTGCTGTTTTGCGGGGTTGCCGGCCTCTACGCCGCCGCGTGTTCGGCCGAGTACAACGTCGCGACGGTAGCGGAGTCGGTGCCCTTCTTGCGGATGCAGAATGTTCTTGTCAGCGCCGCGGCCTGGACGCTGCTTCAGTTCTTGTCGACCGAGACCGGCCTCGTGTCGAGGCGCTCCAACGTCGGGTTCGCCGTGATGCTGCTGGCAACAACGGCGCCGCAGCTGTTTGACCTGGGGCCCCTCACGTGGAGCGTCTCGGCCGGCTCCCTGACACGCATCCTCTTGCCTTGGAGGGCGGACTGGAGCGTCCCCGAAGCCGCAGGCGGGCCCCTTACCAATATCCAGCTAGGAGCCGCCGGTGTTTTCATCGGGTACCTGCTGTGGACGGGGTTCCGCTTCCTGCGGCTCGACCGCATCCGAGGGCGGGCCTTCCTGCCCGTTCCCATCTTGATTGCCTTAGCCTATTGCAACGACCTCTTGGTTGGCGCCGGCCTGCTCTGTGACCCCTACCTTCTTGAGTTTGCCTTTGTGGGCGCTGTGTTTTACATGGGTGTTGAAAAGGGGAGCCGGGAGCTCGAGACCGAGAAACAGCTGACCAAGCTTGCCTACTTTGACCCGTTGACCGGGCTCATGAACCGGACCCTGTTCCAGGACAGCCTCCGCGCCGCCATTGCCCGCGCCCAGCGGTCGGGCCGCCGCCTTGCCCTGCTGTTCCTTGATCTTGACAGATTCAAATACGTCAACGACACCGTCGGCCACGCTGCGGGCGACCTCGTGCTGGTGGAGGTTGCGGCTCGCTTCAGAGCGCGGATCCGCGGCTCGGACACCGTGGCCCGCCTGGGCGGCGACGAATTTACCGTGATCATGGAAGGCATCGAGAAGAGCGAAGAGGCCGCCGTCCTGGCCAAGAGTCTTCTCGACGACCTCCAGGTCCCCGTTCCCGTCGGCAAGAGCGACTTCTACCCCGGGGCGAGCATCGGCATCGCCATCTACCCCTTCGACGACACCACCGCCGAGGGACTGACCAGCAAGGCCGACACGGCCATGTACGGCGCCAAGGCCGAAGGCGGCAACAACTACCGCTTCGTCCATTGGGAAACTCACACAAGAAACCTGGCCCGCATCGACTTGGAGTCGCAGCTTCGAAAGGCCATCGACCGGGGGGACTTCTTCCTTCAATACCAACCCCAGATCGATCTGCGGACCCGCCAGCTCACGGGCGTCGAGGCGCTGATCCGATGGCAACGGCACCCCGACGGGGAGACTCTTTTTCCAGCGCAGTTCCTGGAGCTGGCCGAAGAGACAGGCCTCATTGTCCCCATGGGTGAGTGGGTGCTGTCAACCGCGTGCGCCACTGCGGCGCAGTGGAGGGCCCGGAACCGGAACCTGACGATGGCCGTCAATTTTTCACCCCTGCAATTCCGCTCCGAAAGCCTGCCCGGGTTGGTCGAGAAGGCACTGACCCTCAGCGGTCTGCCGGCGGACAAACTGGTCATCGAACTTACCGAATCGACCCTGATGCGCGACGACCTGGTGGCGGGTCCCTCGCTCAAGGCGCTCAAGGATCTGGGGTGCCGTGTCGCCCTCGACGACTTCGGCACCGGGTATTCTTCGTTCAGCTACCTGACGCGGTTCCCAGTGGACGAGCTCAAAGTGGACCAGTCGTTTATTCACAACGTCGCGGGCGACCCCAAGATGCAGTCCATCGTCAAAGCCTTGGTGGGCATGGCTCAGGGTCTGGGCATGGAGACCGTGGCCGAAGGAATCGAAGACGCCCTCACCGACAGGTTCCTTGCCGGCATAGGGTGCGACACCGGCCAAGGCTACCTTTTTGGACGTCCCATGGACGGTCAAAGCATCCTTGCGTTGCCTCCGCCCTTGGCGGCCGGCCAAGGCGGTTGATCTTGCTCCAGCTTTCGAAGAAGTTCGAGAAATTTCAAGACAGAATGAGTTAGAATAAGAGCCGTGAAACTCCGCCTGACTATCCTATTGATTGTCCTTCCCATTTTGATCGTCTCCATGGTGTTGGCCGGCACGTCGTCGTACTTCACGGCCACCAACGCCATCACGCGGGTGACGACGGAGCTGTTGAGCTTCAAGGCCGCCGAGCTCGAGAAGTACGTCCAGGGCCAGTGGAACCTGCTTGTCGAGAACGGTCTGACCCAGCGGCCCGACATGCTGGCGGCCACCCAGGCCGGGGTGCTGACCTTCGCCCAAAGCCTGCAGCGAAGCCCCACCGAGATCATCGTGGCCCTCGACCAATCGGGGGCCGTCACCCTCAAAACCGCGAACGTGTCGCTCAAGGAGGGGGAGGGCGCCTTGCTCCTGTCCCGGGCGCAGAGCCGGTCGGCTGACCTGGCTGTGACGATTGGCGGCGTCGACAGGGTGGCTCGCGGCTTCCCCTTCGAACCCTTCCACTGGGTATTCCTGGTCACCGAAGAAAAGAAATCGTTCTACAGCGACGTCGACCGCATCACCCGCGAGACGGCGCTCATCCTCATCGTTTCCGTTGTCGCGGCCGTCGTCCTGCTCCTGGTCTTCGTCAGGTTCATTTCGCGGCCGCTCGAGGGGCTGGTGAAGGCCATGCGGTCGATCATTACCTCGGGCGACCTGAGCCAGCAGGTTCAGGTGGAGTACCCCGACGAAATCGGCCAGGTGTCACATACGTTCAACCTGATGATCGGCGAGCTTGAGCGGGCCTATTCCCAGATCAAACGGTTCGCCTTCGAGGCCGTGCTTGCCCAGAAGAAAGAGATGCGGATCCGGCACATCTTCCAGAAGTACGTTCCCCAGGAACTCATCGACAGGTTCTTCCAGAATCCCGAGTCCATGCTCGTGGGCGAGAACCGCAACCTGGCCATCCTGTTCAGCGACATCCGGAGCTTCACCACCATTTCCGAGTCGATGGCCCCCGACGACCTCGTGAATTCGCTCAACCGCTACTTCAACATCATGGTCGACATCATCATGGCGCGGCAGGGCATCATCGACAAGTACATCGGCGACGCCATCATGGCGTTCTTCGGCGCGCCGGTCAAACACGAGACCGACGCCCTCAACTCGCTGGTCTCGGCCTTCGAAATGTCCGAGGCGCTTCACGAGTTCAACGCCCAGCAGGTCGTCCTGGGCAAGCCCGAGTTCAAGATCGGCATCGGCATCAACTACGGACCCGTCACCGTGGGGAACATCGGCTCCGAAAAGAAGATGGACTACACGGTCATCGGCGACTCGGTCAACCTGGCCTCGCGCCTTGAGGGCCTCACCAAGCCCTACCACGCCGAAATCGTCTTCGCCGAGTTCCTGTGGGTGGAGGTGAAGGACCACTACCCGTGCCGTCTCCTCGACGCCGTGGCGGTCAAGGGGAAGACCAAGGGAGTGCGCATCTTCACCTCCAAGGCCAAGCTCTCGGACGCCGAGTCGGCGGCGTGGCCCCTGCACAACGAGGGGATGGAGCTGTACTTTGAACGCCGCTTCGAAGCGGCCGCATCGCGGTTCCGCGAGGTCTTGTCGCACCTGCCGGGCGACTGGTCGGCCTCGGCCCTTCTCGAGCGTTGCCTCGAATACCAGCAAGATCCTCCCCCGGCCGATTGGGACGGGGTCGAGATCATGAAGTCGAAGTAGGCCGCCGTGCGTCTTTGGCTTAGTGTGGTGTTCGGACTGCTGGCGGGCGTCTGGCTTTCTGCCCAGGAGGTCCCCTCGGTGGCGGTCCGTCCTCTGGCCCAGCCCCTGCCCTCGGGGATGGAGGCCTTGGCCAAGAGCCTGACCGACAACTGGACGGGCCAGTGGAAGAAGGCCGGATTTGCCGTGCTCGAGGTGGGGACCTCGCCGCCGGCGCGGTTTGAGGCCCGGGGCCTCCTCGTCCGGGAAAAAGGCAACCTCGTCCTGCAGCTTGAAGTGACCGACCTGCCTTCGCACACTGTTGTCGCTGCGGACATGCTCGCGGTGTACGAAGGGCTGACGTCGTTCGACTTGATCAATGCTGCTTTCACCGCGGCGGTTCAGAAGACGCGGGGTTACTGGGAGCTCGTCAAGAAGACTCCCCTTCCGGTGCCTCCCCTGCAGGACGCCCTGGTCTTTGAGTCCAAG